>Ga0255754_10000769_pt1 | contig 25177 bp, 9 predicted proteins | sample 101ome_22_FD_179954 | JGI IMG/M metagenome (GOLD analysis project Ga0255754, IMG submission 179954) | Coastal salt marsh microbial communities from the Groves Creek Marsh, Skidaway Island, Georgia - 101412BT metaG (version 2) | ecosystem: Environmental > Aquatic > Marine > Intertidal zone > Salt... | reverse complement strand
GCTCTTCGACGAAGACACGTTTGGACCGATTCCAAACGCAAACGACGTCGAGACGGACGATGTCGACCCCGACGTCGCCGAGCTGAGGCACCGCGTACAGACACAAACAGCTGCCTTGCTCTTAGGCGCATGTCGAATTGCGAGCGATGCGGGCGATTGCACGCACGAGTGTAACGTTCTCATGAGCGTGATTACGAGTCGAGCGATGCAACCAGCCGTCACCATTCGTTTTTGCCGCGCGCTCGAACTGTTGATTACAGATTCGACGCGCAGCGTCTGCAAGGCTTTAGCGGAGGTGGAGGCACCGGGAAGATTGGCGGGTGTATTACACGCGCAACTCAAGTGTTGGGGGTGCGACGAGGTCACATTCATGGACCAGCCCTCGAGCCTCGCGTCGTCCGCCGCGCTCGGTTCGTCTCTGAGCGCCATGTCGACGTGTTTGAACGTCTCGGATGAATTGGCGGTGTCCGCGCTGAATAACGACGGCATGGCAGATGTCATCTTTAATCATTTATTGTGGTGCGACGCCACGCGCAATCTCGCCATATCCGCGGTGGGTTCGTTGGTCGGTTTGTGTTCGCACTCGCCTCACACGACGGCGGCACATCGCGACGCGTGGTCCACGCTGGTTCGTCGGTTCATACAGACGCTTCCGAAAGCACGAGCCACCAGTAATGCGTTGGTCATCGCGATGCTCTCCGGTTTACGCGCCATGCTTAACAACTCGAACGGTTCTGGTCACCGACTTCGCGAGTGGATATCGTCCGAAGATGGCGCCGAGTTCGTACAAGTCGTCGCTCTGTGCGATGGAGACGCCGGCGAAGACATCGCGTTGGAGGTCATCTTGACGGTTCAAGTGATAATTTCCGGTTCGCGAGCGTCGGCGTCTGTATTTGAACAAGCTGTCGGCTACGATACGCTCATCGACGCCATTCAATCGGCGCGAGGCTCGGATGTCATCTCGCGGCAACTCTACGACGCGCTCGTGAATTTCATCGTGGACGGAACCGTGGACGCGCGTCGAGGCTTCGACGACGTCTCGCTTCGAAATTCCGAGGCGTTAAAGATGACTCTGATACTCTTCAACAAATTCGGAGCCACGGATTCGCTCAAAGATGAATTTATTCAGTTGTTGCGGACGACGCTCACGTCGTCGGTCACGTCTAGGGCGACGGCGAACGCCGCCTGCGTGATGGATTTTTTGCTCGAGTGGTTCATGGACACCGACCGTCGTCAAACGGTGCTCGAGGTCATCGCCCTGTGCAGTTCCTTTTCCATCTCTACCAAGCACGTGCGCCACATGTTCAAGCTGTTACAAACCGACGAGATCTCAGAGGATGACAAATTGCGACTTGTGCGCATGCTCACGAATGCGGCGCTCCACGACGGACCGTCGACATTTTTTGATTTTGGTGGTTCCGGTTGCGGCATTCATATCGACAAACAGATGAATCTATCCGCGCGGAATGGATATTCGATTTCGATGTGGTTCAGGGTAGAAAAGTTCCCTTCGTCCGGGGGTCCCGTACCGCTCTTCTCGTTGTTGTCGTCCGCCGGTAACGGCGTACTCGCCGAGTTGCGAGCGAACACGCTCACGCTTGGGATTCGAGGAGCCAAGGGCACAGAAGACGTCGTGTCCATAGAGACCAAGACTGCCGAAAACGAGTGGAAGCTCTTGACGGTCGTCCATTCATCGGGTCGCATGTCGAGACCGAGCGTACGCGTCTTTATCGGAACGAACGCGCTGTGTCAGGCGAAGCTTCAGTATCCGACGAAATCCAACGAAACGATTTCGCACTGTCGCATCGCATCCGTGACGTTCGACGCGAGCCTAGAGGATCAAACCGCGCCAGTGTCTCCGTTTTTCGGTCAAGTCGGCACCATTCACGTGTTCGACGACGCGATGCCTGAAAACGGAGTCGCCATGATTCACGCGCTCGGACCCGAGTACGCCGGCATCTTCAACTATACAGAATCGCACACTGAGCAAATCGTCCCCACGGTGAATATGAACGTCGTCGAGGTGCGAGAGGTGCGCGACTATCTCTCTGACCATCGCACGGTGAGCGTGAGCGCCATCAACTACATCGGAAGAGTTGGTCAGACGGACGCACGTTCCGCCTCTCGTTTCGAGTACGCGCTGATGGGCGGCGCCAAGGTGTGCGCCACGAAATCCGTCAAGGACATCATCCACTGCCTTGGAGGCGTGCAAGTCGTGCTCCCAATATTCTCCGACGTGATCGGCGTCTCTGCAAATAAGAAGGAGTTCGTGCGCGCGGGAGTCGATCTCTTGGTGGCGCTGCTCGACGGCAGCAGGTTTAATCAGGTGACGTTGAAATCGTGTGAAGGGTACGCGCTCGTCGCCAGTCTCTTGCGCGAGGATGCGCGCGGCGCGCTGAGTCCCGAATTACTCCCCGCGTTGGATCGACTTCGTCGTGCGGGCGGCGTGGAGAATGAATCTGTCTCCGTCGGATTAGTGTTGGACTTGCATCTGTGGTCGCTCGCGGATGACGAGACGCAGAGCGCGCACGCCAAGTACCTCTCCAGTCTCGCGTCTGGACACGCCGACGGTTTGCGATACCACTTGTCTCTCAGCGAAATGCTAGACGCGCTCGATCTTTCGCCTGGGATGACCGGTAAAACGCGTCGACGAGCGTTGCTCGACGTCTTGAAAGCGTTGATGGTCAGCGCGCCGTACCAAGTCGTCGAACAAACGGCGGAGAGCATCATGCACGTCATCGAAGAATGCGCCGACGAAGAAACGGTTGGTAGTGTTTTGAGATGGCTCGTGGAGTGCATGCAACCGGGCGAAGCGCTCCAACCGGCGTTATACCACGCGTTTAATAAGCTCGGTGGTCCTTTACTCGCGCTGTCGCCGTTGAGTAGGAGCACGAGCGCCGTGCGATCATCGGCGTTGCTCTGGCTGGCGAATCTCATGCCTCCTCTCGACGCGCCCAAGAACGCATTGTCGTCGAACGTATCGACCGCGTTCGGTGCGGCTGCAGGAGCGCTCGCCGCGACTCTCGGCGGTAAATTCACCGCGACGGCGAGCCAAGATTTTGAAGTTGGATTTTTCACAGCCGTGGCAAATGCGCTCGAAAAGTATCCGCTTGACATCATAGATTCTCGCTCGGCGTTGTTTGAACTTTTGCTCGGTGGACAGGCACTTCCCGCCGAAACGGTCGCCGCCAAGATGAAACTGGACAAAACGTCCAGCGTTCGAGCCGCGGCGGGGCGTTTATTTGCAAGGGTCACTCGAAGCACGCCCGAGTCGCGACAAAAGGACAGAGAGCCCGAAAGCGGTGTAAGCGTTCCGGGCATCATCAACGCGGGCGCAGCGGGCGTCTTATTACGTCTCATGAACGCAGATGATAGTTCAGAGATGCGCGTAAGTGTATTAGAACTGCTTTTGCAGCTCGTTGAAGGAGCTGGCGTTAACGCGCAAGCCGTTCTCGAGCAACGCGGTTGGCAAACGTGGATTCTTCCAGTTCTTCGCGAGAGCGACGGCGAATCGCGTCGAGAGGAAGTGTCCATGGCTCGCCGTTTGATCACCGCTCTTCTCGCGCACGCGGTGCTCAAAACCGACGAAGGATATCTTCACGTGTCGAACACGCTCGGTGTCGTCGATATATTGATCAAACGAGGTGTCTTGGCTGATGAATCAGATTTGGCACAGGAGCTCCTTTCGGATTTGCTCGCCGTCATTCTTCCGCCGCGCTCGCCGAACGAACAAGACGAGTGGTCCGAGGTTCAAAACATAGAATCACCGACATGTCGACATAACTTGGCTCGACTGCTGAATATATTCGACTCGATCGTTTCCGACACGGCGTCGACGGCCGCTATGCTTGGCGTTCCGACGGCTTCGGGAGACGTGTTCAATTTCGGCGACGTCTCGTGGAAATTTTACGATCACTTGTGGAACTTGCTAGACGCGATCACGCCTTCGGGAGAGTCCACCGAAAATATCTCTGAGATTAAAGACGCGGCTAAGAACGTAACCGTCGCCAAAAAGTTGCATCGAAGAGCGAAGAGCATGATGCGCGATTTGCCCTTTGCTGGCAACGGCGCGCACGACGTCGATAGCGTCGAGTCCACCGAAGCTCTGCGCGAAACCTGTCAGCGGTTGGGGTTCAGATTGTCGTTGCTTTACGTGCGTGCCGCACCGGTGGAGCGTTTACAAAGAGCTGCGAACGTGTGCACCGGGTTGCTCCCTTCGTTCTTATCGCCGGTTTTGTTGGACCAGAATGGCAAAGAACTCGACACGTCGACACTCAGAAGTAGAGCGCACTTGTTCATCGCCGATCTGTTGAGGTATGCGGAAACGTTTAAGATGGACAACGCGGAAAGAATCACCATCGTGATGAATCTCGTCAGACTCGCGTCTGAAGTCGGCAGACTCTTGCTCACCGATTCAGATAACGCAGAGGAGTGCGCTCATTTGGATGGACGCGACTTGATCTCGGAGCAGATGGTCGCGGAAGCCGCGGCAAACGAGGCGAAAGAATCTAGAAAAGTCAAGGAATTGCGGGTCAAGGTTAGCGAAATGTTTTTAGCGGAACGAACGCGCCATGAGCAAAGACAGACGCAGGCGGAGGCGGCATTATTGGAGACGCGAAAATCGAAATTGACGCCGGTGTGCGAGAGAGAGCGCGCGAGACGCGCCATGTACCGCCTCACCTTTGAAGAGCGATGCGACGTCCTCGCGCGTCGATGGTCGAGAGTTTTACGTGGTTTGCAGAGCGAACGCGGCGCGTGGTCATCCGAATCGCGCGAAAAGGATCATCGATGGAAGCTCGATCTCTCCGAGGATGCGTCAATGCGCCGTCCTCGACTGCAGCGCAATTACGAATTCGTCGAGTATCCCGACAATCAAAAAGGAGAATCGAGCGCGCAGCCCGAGGTACAAGATATACAGCCCGTTCGACTCGCCGGAATGGGTCAAAAATGGAAGTTAAAGTCCGATAAAGACTTCGTGGACGTCGACGACACGACGGAAGAGTTGGTGGAGAAGCTCGCGATGGATAAAGAAGACGCCATGCATAACCAAAGCAAAGTCGTCTTCAGCACCACGTCGACGCTGGTGACGTTCACTCGCACCGTACCGGGTAAACTCAACATCAGCCGTGACGCGATCGTCTTCGCTGCCGATCGCACCGCGGAGTCGACGAAAGAACACACGGAAAATTTCTGGCGCTGGAGCGTGCACGACGTCATCGAAGTCCATCACATGCGCTATCGACTGCAACACAAGGCTTTCGAGATGCACTGTTCCGATCACACGAGCGCATTCTTCGCGTTCGACTCGAAGAAATCGGCGCGGTACGCGGCGACTCGAGTGGTGTCGGCGACGGGAGCCACGCTCATGAACAGACGCGCGAAAGCCGACGCCGCGCAACGCGCAACGGAACTCTGGCGCAAACGAGAACTGAGCACTTTTGATTATCTCATGGCGCTCAACATGTACTCCGGTCGGACACTGCACGATCTGAGTCAGTACCCGATCTTTCCCTGGGTGTTGCGAGAGTACGATTCCGAGACGATCGATTTGGATGACCCGTCCGTGTTTCGAGATTTGGGTAAACCGGTGGGCGCGCTCAACACAGAGCGATTGAAACGGTTCGTCGAACGGTATGAGTCACTCGCCGACGACCCGGACACGCCGCCGTTTCACTACGGAAGTCATTACTCGTCATCGCCCATCGTGTTGTTCTTTCTATTACGCATGGAACCGTACACCAAACTCGCGAGGGCGTTGCAGGGTGATCGTTTTGATCGCGCGGATCGTTTGTTCCACTCCGTCGCCGAGACGTTCGCCGCGTGCAACGAATCCTCCGCCGACGTGAAAGAACTCATCCCAGAGTTTTATTATTCTTCAGAGTTCCTCGTGAATAGTAATTCCTTAAAGCTCGGGAAACGTCAAGATGGACATGCCATCAACGACGTAGTTTTGCCTCCGTGGGCGAAGGGGTCGAGACATGAATTTACGCGCGTCATGCGCGCGGCGCTTGAATCAGACCACGTGAGTGAAAACTTGCATAAATGGATCGATTTGATCTTCGGGCATGCACAGCGCGGGCAAACGGCGGTCGAACGTTTCAACGTGTTTTACTACCTCACGTACGAAGGCGCGGTGGACATGGATGCGTTGGAGGACGACGAACAACGAAACGCCATCGAGACGCAAATTGTCAACTTTGGCCAAACGCCGACGCAAATTTTCAGACACCCGCATCTGCCTCGCATGCCTCGACACCCGACCGAGACCGTGGCATCGTTGTCGCCGGAGTCTCTGAAGTTGGCGTCGGATGTCGGCGCGGGAAGTCGAACGCCGCAGGCTCTCGGTGCGCAGAGCGTCGTGAGCGTCTCCGTATTCGGCTCGCGGGCGATGATCATGAATGGTGGTCGAGACGTTTCTGTGTACAAAATCCATGCCGCGCACGAAAAGCAAGTGGGTGATGATGATCCCAAGCTCGCGTACACTCTCGAAAACGACGCATCTTTGAGACTCGATGGTGAATTCGATGTGGGCGTCGATTCGCTTGCGCTTGCGCAAAGCCTTGACTTTGCGCTTCACGGAAAAGTTCTGCTCAGTGTCGGACACTGGGATCGCAGCATGCGCATGTACGACATCGACGAACGTCGTGAAATCCAGCGCGTCAGCACGCATCGCGACGTGACGACGTGCGTTGCCGTGTGTGAGTGGACCGGTTACCGAACGTGGGACGAATACGGCAAACAAACGCGCCAAATCGTCGTGGTCACCGGCAGTCGTGATACAACGCTCGCCATTTGGGATTTGAAATTCCCACAGAGCGGCTGGAGGTTCAGCAAAGGCGTGCGTGGCTTCGAAATCGAACCCAAAATGATCTGTTTCGGTCACGACGAGGCTGTCACGTGCGTTGCCGTGAGCGCTCCGCTCGGATTGGTCGCGAGCGGTAGCGCCGATGGAACACTCATTCTGCACGATATCAGGGATGGACGCATCGTTCGAGCGCTCGAGCGTACACCACAAGGATGTGTACCCTCGTCGATCGCGTTCCTCTCCAAGTCATCTCTCGTCGTGTGTGCGTGCGATGTCGCCGGCGCGCTTTCCGTGCACGACGTCAACGGCGCGACGCTGGCGAAAATAGCCAATCGACACGAAGCGTTCGACGCCGTGTGCGTCACGCGAGACGAGAGACACGTGCTCATCGGTAATCGTCGAGGAGACATCACCGTGCGCTTGTCTCACGACCTTTCGGTTCGCGCGCAGATCAGCGTCTCCAACGTAGGTGTCGCCTCCATACAAACCGTCGGACGCGACGAGTGCTTACTTGTGGGATTAGTCGACGGCCGATTGTGTCTTTGGTCTCCCACGCTCGCTTAGACTTTGCGAAACACTTTGTAACATACTGTATTCTAGGCGTTGAATCCTTCGTCCCACCGTTCGTCGTCGTCGACGACGACGACGACGCGTCTATCTTTCAGCTCGTCCCGTCGAGCGGCGCGTCCCGAGCCCATCGCATCAAATCGCGCCTCTCCGACTCGAGGCCGACGCACATCGTCATGACGAAGAAAACGAAGCCCGCGCGAACGAACAATAAGAAGAAGAAAGTGGCGCCGACGAACCGAGCGACGACGCGCGCGGCGCTCGCAAAGACGCCCACCGGGGGTAAGAAGTCGGCACCAACGGCCTCGACGAAGACGCCGAACGGGAAGGCCGCGCCTAAGACGCCCAAAACGCCCAAGACGCCCAAGTCGGTCTCAAACGGTGGCGTCAAGAAGCATCGTTCGAGCGCGAAGAAGTCCGGGACGAAGCGCGCGACGCCGAAGAAGCCGATGAACACGACGGGGTACATCATGAATCAGCGAAAGTACGGAGCGCAGCCGCAGACACCGCGTCCGTTATCGTCCATGAAGAGCCCTCGATTGGAGACGATCGCGACGGCGACGATGAAACCACCGGCGAGTGGAATCGACATGTTCGGGAGCATGATAGGGGCGGTGTCGCCGTCGGCAGCACGAAAGGAAGAGAATGGGTTGTCGGATGGGATGTCGTCGGAAGTCATCAAGTTGTGTTCAATCATCACGGAACAAGCGAAGACGATCGAGCGACTCGAGTCGGAACTGAATAACGTGAGAGCTCAGTTGCAGGCACGCATGGTAGCGCCCGTGCCGACGTTGAGGCGTGTGCCTTCGACGACGTCTGAGCTCGCGTCGCGCATAGCCGGTCTTTTCAAGAGGGAAAAGTAACCATCCGCGTCCTAGATCTCGCGTGTATAGTTTCAATAATTCATACATTGTACTAGTACATTTCAAATCGCTACTATGTTGACGTGATCGTCGCTAATGACGCAGCCGGTGCTTTAAAACGTCATGTACTTGCGCAAAATTGCGCGCGCCAAACCGTTTGCGTTCGATTTGCGGTAGATGAGTGACAAGTTATACGCAGCTTCGCGCGCGAGACTCACGGGCGGACGAATATCATCGCCGTCAGCGACCGGAGTCTCTAAACACCTTTCATACAGCGGACGCGCGAGGTGCGACCAACCGAGATGGTGGAAACCTCGCGCTAAATTGTATAGACCTTCCTGAGAGTGCGCAGAATTTAACTCGGCCGAGCGCTCTAAAAGAACGATCGCTCGAAGGGCCAAAGCGTGGCGCTGGTGCTCGTTTGAGTTTCTCGTCGCCATGTGAAGCAAAGAGATCGCCGCGGATAGACACACTTCTTGATCGTTCGGCGCGAATGACAACGCGGTGAGAAAGTTGTGCATGGCGATGGACCACTTTTTGTTCCACGAGTGAACGTGTCCGGAAGCCATGAGTGTTATGACGCGCTTACGCGTTTGTTCGTCCACGTTACTGGCGACTAATCGCTTGGCGAGTTTCGACGTCCCGACGCTCAACGCGCGAGGATAATTCACCGCCATTTGCATCAGCATATTCCACACGGTCACCGAAGTTGGGAACACTTCAAGAATACTTCTACAATTACTCGCCGCTTCAGAAAAATCACACACCGCGTGCGCTATGAGAGCTTTCAAATATCGCAGTGACGCCGTTTGTTCTCGAGTGAGGACGCTTCCCGCGGAGAATGAAAGCGCGTCATTCACAATTTTTTCAGAGTCCTCAAACCTCCCAAGGCGTAGCGCCACCTCTGCCCCACTGATGATGCTCGCGAAAACATCGTCGTCGGATATTCTAACGTTGTCATCAACGAAATTATCGCCCGCTTTACCTGTGCGCTGAAGTTTACGCTGCGATCTCTTTTCAATCAAATCTGCCATCAGTTTCAACGCGGACGGAATGAGAACCATGAGTTCGTCTGTGGTCAACAACTTTCGTTGTAAAGCTGTGACGCGCAAAAATATACCATACTTTTGAACTTCCACTTCATCCAAATTTGAAATGAGCGATGATGCTCGCCGCACGCACTCGTCATCCTGGACGTTCGAGAGGGCATCGGCAAGCGACACCGCTACAAAAACATCGCTGGGATGCTTGTCGTGCAGTGACTCATAAAACTCAATCACACCCTCATTTCCCTTTGACTGTTGAATGCACGTCTCCAGTCGTTGCCATATATCAATATTATCGTATTCCTCTATTGTAAGCAATTCTCGAAACAAAACCTCTGCTTTCGAGGGTAAACCAACTTCCATCATCGTGTTTCCGCCATCAAAAAACAAGTCGTCAAACTCGGTAATGTCATGTCCCAACAGTTCAAATATCCGTTTCAAGCCTTCATCGGTGCGTCCTTCGTAAAGTAAACACTGCCCTAGCTTCACAGAGATATCTAGCGGGATTCTTCCGGCCTCTGATCTTTCAACGATATTCGCATGCGCCTTGTCCACTATAGCAAGAACCTCAGCATACTTGTGCGATTCCATCTTCAGCTCGATTAAAATGTTCACAACCGTGGCATCGACGTGCTCGAGGTGTTTTTCGATCATGCGCTCGAGTGCGTATTCGGCTCTGTCGCGCATGGAGACAGCGTAATACGACTTGGCGAGCATCACCGACGCATCCCGCAACAGGCCTCCGTCGAGCAGAGGCAAGTCATCTCTGAGCACCCACTCCAGTTGTTCGATCACCTTCTTCGTATCGCCCAAATCTTGATACAGCGTCGCTTGATCCATTTTATTTTCATAATTGTGCGGATCCGATCTAGAAGCTTTCGACAGACAATGCAACGCGTACTCTTTCTTGTTCAAGTTGACAGCCATAGTCGCCATGCGATACCATATCGAAGGATCCACGCGCCGCTTTACCGCCGTGGCCAGGGAGTAACAGTCTAAAGCCTTTTCTAAGTTGTTCGTTTCCTCGTACACGAGCGCCAACTGTTCGTACGGTTCACTCGAGTTCGGTATTTTCACCACGGCGGCGTGTAGTTTGTTGACCGCCTCCGCAAACTCGCCTCTGGCGTACAGTATCGTCGCATCGCTCATCAATTCATCCGCTTCAAGCATGCGCTTCGATCGCGCCGTCTTCTTCTTCCGACTCCTTCGACGTCGTTTAGCCACGTCGCCGACCTCCCCCATGCGAAGAAACGCCGCCATGGTCGGATTGCGTTTCGCCGCCTCCAAGTCCTCCAACATCTCTCGCGCCTCTTGACGACTCGTCGCGGCGTTCTCTCGCGACGTCGAGCGCTCGTACGCGACGACCGTCTCCGCGAGGCGACCGGTTCTCAACAGCTCCAGCCCATCGAAATCGCCTTCCTCCTCGGAGACGCTCTCCTCGTCCTCCTCGGATTCCTCGCTCGCCGATTCGGACTCACCTTCGACGTTGCGCGCGCGCGCCGAGCTGTGCACACGCAATCGCCGAGACCTATCAACGCGTTCGGTCTCTTCCGGGTCGTCGTCTGGGTCGAGCGACATGACGCCGCGCGCGCGAAGATGACGAGAACGGCGGTTGTCGTTTGAGCTGTTGGTCGGTTGTGTTTGCTAACGTCGCGTCGTTTGTTTTTACAATGTTTTTTTGAAACGCAAGTCTAAGTTTCGTTGAATACGATGTTGTTTTTGTTCGCAGGTGCGATGGATGTAAGTGTGCGTTGTACGCTCATCTCGCCGTGTTGAGGTATTGGCGATATTGTTCTCGTCGTCGTTCTTCAATCTTTTCCTGTCCGCGACGACGGTACTCTTTAAGTTCTCTGCACTTTGGCACCGGACAGTTGTCGTCCATGCATTGCTTCGAGTGAATCTGTAAAAGCGTCCACGTTTTTCGGCAGAGCGGGCAGCCGCCGGCAGTCTTGATCTGGCACGTGAAAGCGTGGTTAAGAAGTTGCTTAATCTTGGCGCAGTTCGAGTTGTCGCACGGGCTCTTTCTGCATCTGACGGCGTGAAGCAAGAGCTCCATGGTGCGTTCGATTTGCGCCTGACGACTTTGTCTTTCAGCCTCGGAGATAGCGGAGCGATCGCCGACGGTGCGGCCTTGCCGCATGAGTGGATGCTGGTGACCGACGCGCACGCGGCAAGTGTCGCAAATGTCGAAGTCGGGGCACGTCTCACAGCGCCACCCCTTGCCCGGTTCGAGCTCTCGCGAGCACACGTTGCACGAAGCGACGAATGCCGGCTCGGACGGATTGTTGAGGTGGTACAACACCATCATGGTGGTGTGCTTGGCGCGACGAAGCGAGTCAAACTGGAAATGATTCCCTTGGCACAAAGACAAGAAGGCTTGACGCGTGTCAAAGAATTCGCTCTCCATCTTTTCCTCGCTCTCCTTCTCCTCCTTGGTGAGTTCAGGAATGTCTTCACACTTTTCGCACTCGAGCGCGCGACCGGCGTATCGCTTTTCGTGTTCGGGAAGTGCATCTTCGATGCCTTTGCAATCCTCACACAAAACCAAGGGCGTACCTTCAGTGGCGTAATACCGGTTGGCGCCCGCGATAGTCTTTCGGCAACTCAAACATTGGTGAACCAAGTGCGCGAGGATGAAATCGTTTCGCATGTTGCTGATCGTCGTCCCGAGCTTCTTCATGAGCTCTTTGTTGAGTTTCGCATCCGGTGCGATGGTTCCACTCTTCGCCTTGGCGGCTTTTCGAGCGCTAATCTTGACGTTGGACGCCTTCGTCTTCGCCTCGAGCTTCTTTGCTTCGTCAAGCTCCTTGTTGATGGACGTGATCCAATCCTCCGCGATACCGGAGAAGTAGTCACCATCAAAGTACGGATACTCGGTCGCACAACGAATGTCGTGATTTTGATTGCCGAGTCTGAATTCATCGTAGACGTTCGACGTCGACATGACGATGCCGCGCGTTTGGGCGGATCGGAGCATTTTGAGATACCACTCGCGCAGCTTGTCAGCCTTCGGCGTCTTCTGCACCTTGGGGTGACAGTACAGAATGTAATCATCTCCTTGAAACGGCGGACACGCCCAGATGAAACACGAAGTAAAACCGCGCCTCTTGGCGTAGTCCAGGTACGCGATCAAGATGTTGTGATAGACGTACGTTCGAAGCGCGCAGTTTTCGCCGGTGGCCACGGTGACGTTATCCGGACGGAAGTACTTGACGGAATCGAGGTAAGAGAGGTAGATTCGCCGACGATTCGGTTCGGCGCACTCATTGTCGTACTCTTGAACATAAATAGCCATCAAACACACGTCCGCCGCATCCAGATTTTGGAAGAGAAGAATGACGCGCGAGCGATACGGAAAGTGCGCGGGAATGCCGTCGTCTTTGAACGCCGCGAGGTATTGCGACTTGGTGTCCACTTGCTTCATCGTCTGCGACACGACTCGAATCGTGAGACCCTCCGCCGTCGGCACGTTTTCGACGGGGACGCCGAGCTGCTTCGCGCGCTCTTCGCGTTCGGCGGCGAGCGTTTCCTGAAGGTGCTCCTCTAAAAACGTTGACATCTTTGTCTTCGGAAGCGCGTTAGCCGGTTGCTGCGAAGACGGACGTTCGACAGTGACCTTGCGATCTCCCTTGTCAAGCTGCGAGAGAATACAGTTCGGACACGTGAACGGTGCAGAGCCACCTTCGTTCTTTCGGCCGTTGAACAAGACGCAAATTTGGTGGTACCAGTCTTCGCAGTAATCGCACTGCACCCAAGGTTCTTCCAAATCGTCGTCGTTCTTCTTCTTGACGAGCTGTTGCTTCGGGAATTGCTGCCCTTCGACGCTGACGTAACCTTGAATCGCATTGTAACAAGGGTTACACCAGGCATCTCTTCGTACTTCGCCCATGACGCTCGGCACGTGGTGGAACACCTGTCCTCGCTTGATGCGCGCGCAACAACTGTAGCAGTACAGCGGCGGCGGTTCAAACGTCAACCTCTCAACGCCGCACGCCTTGCATGAACTCTCGGTTGCGTTCGCAACAGCACGTTCGGCTTCCTTTTGCAGTTGACGTGCGCTCGGTTGCCCCTGACCTTGAATTTTCTCCTTATCCGCCAAGCGCAAAGAGGCGAGGTGCGTCCGAATCTCCTCCGGCGTGAAACACTCCATCAATGACGTCCCTTCTCCGCCCGGTTTGCGCTCCTTGCTAAGACCACTCGTGCCCTTGACCATGAGTTGCCCACGCGTCGGATCATCGTCGAGCTTCATACGCTTGTTGCCGTGCGCCATTTGCATTTGAGCTTGTTGTCGTTGCTTGAGCATGGCGTTGCGAACAGGGCCGCACACTGGACACCCGGCATCCTTACACGTTTGGTGATGCTTCAACAACTCGCGCGACGCAATGCAGCGCGGGTAGTTGCACGACGTGAGCGTGCACTTCAACACGTGCTCCCAAAGTTGCTTCGCGACGTGACAGTTGGGCGTGTACGGGCATTCTCCGACAGCCGCTTGGCACTTGCTCGCGTGACGCAAGAACAGAAGCCATCGTTGCTGCTTGACGATGTACGCCTTCCGCAAGTCGGCGTCGTTGATGTCTCGCCAGTTTGCCACGTTGATGCCAGCTTGTTGACGACCTCTCATCGCTGCCTGTTGCTGCGCCATCATCTGCTGCTGCGCCATCATCTGCTGCTGCGCCTTGAGCTCGGCGGCTTGCTGCGCCTTGGTCAACTTTTTCGCCTTCGACGGCGCCTTAGCTCTTCCCTTCGCAGCCGGCGCCTTAGCTGGCGGTGCCATCCCATTTCCCATCATTGCGTTGTTACCGACCCCTGGTGTCGGAATCATCGTTCCAGGCGGCACGCCGGCCATCATCTGGGACGATCCACCCATGTATTGTCCTTGCGCCGCCGCGGCGCCTCGTAAAATGGGCGCTCCGTTCGGCAACATTCTATTACCAGCCATCATCATCCGTTGCTGCTGCTGCTGCTGCTGCTGCTGTTGCTGAACGTGCGGCATATTACCGCCTACTCCCGAAAACAACGCTCCCATTTGTTGCCGCGACGCTGCGCTCGCGGCTGCCCCACGTCCCTGTTGCATACCTTGGCGCTGAATCATGATGCGAGCGACCGCTTGGAGTCTCGCTTCCAACGTCACTTGATCGCAGTACTCCTCCTGTTCCGTTCGAACGGATGCGAATATGAATAATCGTCAGTCTTCATCGTTCAGCGATCGCTGCGATCATCGACGAGGCGCCGATCGATCATCGATTTCAAAGTCGGTCGGATAAACTGCGCACCTTGCTTCGCGCGCCGCGGTACACAGCCTCTTCTAATCGCAGCACAAAGTCCGGCAACTTGTGTTGCCATTCCTTTGTGACATCTGGCTTTCTCTGTTTAAAGATTTTCAATCTGCACCGAGTAAAACGAGCGCGAGGTCAGCCATCATTTGCATCCGTTCGCGTCGCGCGCGTTCGAGCTGTTTCAAGGAAGCCCTAAACCCCGCGACTCAAGATCGCGTGTTCTTGCGAGTTTCACCCGCCGACGGACGCCGCACGCACATGTGTTGAATCAATTCCTTGCGCTGAGGAATGTCTTCGTCCGATTGCCAGGTTCTCCATCGGTGTTGGACGCTCGCGCCGGGACCTTTCGACCCGTTTGCGCCGCCCGCGCCCGACATCTCGCCCCGAATCGAACACCCTCCTTGAGTCCTGATTGGTCAAGAGTCCCTCCGACCCCCGTGTGCCCTTCCCCGCGACCTGGTGATCTAGGCCTAGTTCTGCCGTGCGCGACGTGCAGTTCCCGGGTGTGAGCGGTGAGCGACAGCCGACGGTTAACGCGCACCCGTCCGGCGAGTCACCTCGAGCGTCGCGCGCGTGTGCTCGCGACACTGAGGCGCCCCACGCGTCGCGCACGTGTGCATTCCGACGATCTCTCGCGCGCGGCACCCGTAAACCCTACACAGGGTTACATACATACCCTCGAATCCACCACAATACGCTCCACACGCCCCACAAAATGTTATCTCCCACACCCTCGACCACACGACGACCACCACACGGGCTCGACACCACCTTGATTATGGCACTTTTCAAATCTCCGCCGTGTGTTTTTAATCCTCGTCGTTATCGGCATTCACGCATTCGTTCGGTCGCTCCCCCCTGTCGCCGCGTGCGTCGTTCCGCGCCGCGCGTCGGCGTCGGTCGTCGCGTCGCTCGCGCGCGCGCGTCTCCCTCGCTTCATCTTCTTCTCGCTCGCTCGCTCGCTCGCGCGCGACCGTCATGTCGCTCGCATCCATCGCCGGCGCGCGGGGCTGCCGCGTCGATCCGCGCGTCACGCGGGTCGTCGAGCGGTCGTCGTCCTCGACGACGTCGACGTCCGCGTCGCGCGTCGCGCGAGGTGGGATGATGCGAGGCGTCGTGCGCGCGCGCGCGCGCGCGGTGGTGGAGACGCGCGCGGACGTCGGACGCGCGCGAACGGTGGCGCGCGCTTCAGGGTTGGTTGGACAGAGGGGGTGGAGTCGCGTCGACGCGACGACGACGACTCGACGATGCGCGGCGTCGAGTCTGGGCGCCGGTTGGATGATGGATCGAGACGTCGTGGGAGAGAGACGGTCGTGCGTCGCGAGAGGTGCCGCGTCGGACGCCGCGGAGGGGGCGCCCGTGAAGACGCCGAAGAAGGCGTCCGACCTGGTCAAGCGCACCGTCAGCGCGGTGTTCATGCTGAGCGCGGCGGCGGTGGTGATTTTCGCGGGTGGGTGGCCGTGGGCGATCGCTATGGCGGCGTTTAACGGTGCCGCGTGTTTGGAGTATTTCACCATGGTGCGAGCGATGAATAAAGAACTTCCGTATCCACCGCCGGCGTGGTGCATGAAGTTGTGCGCGTTGGCGTGCGCGTCGCTTCCGCTCCTTTTGCACTACACGGGCGGAAGAATGACCTCCATCATCGTCGCGACCGTGATTTCATTCACCGCGATCACCGCCGCTTTGATCGTCAACGAAGAGTCGCACTTTAACGAATTTTCATCCTCGCTGTTTGGCTTGATTTATGCGGGTTTCCTCCCGACGTTTTGGGTGAAACTTCGCGGGATGAGCGGCGTGCCGCTCGCGGCGCCGGGGAGTCTGCTCAATTCCTGGCCGGCGTGGCTCGGTGGCCCCGAGATATGGTCTCTGGGCCTCGCCGCGACGATCACGATCGCGTTATCAGTCGTGAGCGCCGACGTCGGCGCGTACGCGTTCGGAAAAAGTTTTGGTAAGAACAAGCTCACGGCGGTGAGCCCAAACAAGACGGTCGAGGGAGCGGTCGGCGGTTTGTTGGCGTGCACCGGTGCGTGCGCGCTGTTGTTCGTCGTGATGGGTTGGCCTGGAAGTTGTGCCCAAGGTGCATTCTTAGGCGCGACGGTGTTCTTCACCTCTGTGTTCGGTGACTTGCTGGAGAGCGTCATGAAGAGAAACGCGAAGATGAAGGATAGCGGAAACTTGATTCCGGGCCACGGCGGTCTGCTGGATCGATTTGATTCCTATATTTTCACCGGTTCGGTGACGTATTTTTTCGTCATCGCCGTTTTAGGAGGATTCCGCACTATTTTCTCCGTCGGGTACTATTAGGTGTACATTCCAAGTTACAGCACGTTAGCAGCATTTAATTTGTCTAATAAACTAATCGATTCACGTACTCGCCGCGCGAGGTTTCGCCTCGATGACAAACGTCGTCCCCAAATGATGACTCGTCTTCTCTGTCACCTCCAGTCCGGCGTCTTCGACGAGCGCGAGAATGTCTCGATTCCAATAACATCCCCATCGCTTCGCGTGCGCATCCGCAAAGTGATCCAAGATGTTGCTCAACCACCGGTAGTCGCTTCTCCCGTGTTCGATGAGCAACACGCGTCCGTTCCGTTTCGTCACTCTCGCCATCTCTCGCAACGCCCCCACGGGATCATCGTACGAGCACAACCCAAAGGTATCCACCACCGTGTCCATGGTCCCACTCTTCACCTCTCGCATCGCCTGCGCGTCGCCTCGCGTCACCGTCGTCGCCACCGTCGTCCCTTGAGACGTTCGGAGCTTCCTCGACGCCTCCGCCACCATGTTCGCGGACGCATCCATCGCGCGCACGCCCACCACTTTCGTCGGATCGTAGTACTTAAAATTTCGCCCCGTACCGCACGCCACCTCCAACACCTCCCCTCGCGCCGCGTACACGAGCCGCGCGCGCATGCGCTCGATGCCGGACCAGTACTCGGAGGACGCCACCGCGTCGTCGAAGCTCGCCGCCTCGCGCTCGTACGCCGCCTCTCGCGCGCGCGCGCTCACCGTCTCGCACGCGCACGCGCGCGGCGGGAGCGCGTAGCCGTACCCGACGACGGCGCCCGCGCACGCGACCGCGGTGGCGGATGCCGAGGCGACGACGCGCAGCATGCCGTGAAGTGACGTGAAGTCGACGCGCCGCAGTGCGTCGCGCGCCGCCGTCGTCGCCGTCGTCGATCGATCGCGCGCGCGGGGGACGACGTCGACACCGACGACGACGCGCGTCCGTCGCGCTCGCGCGCGATGCCGTCGAAACGCGCGCGCGGCGCGGCGCCGACGAGCGCGTCGAAGATTCAAAAATCATTCGCGCGCGTCGACGTCGCGCGCGCGCGGCGCGCGTGCGCGGCGCCGACGCGCGAGACGCGCGCGAGAGATGCGCGGCGACGTCGCGCGCGTCCGCCGTTGGCGCTCACGGCGACGCACGATCGCGTGCGAACGCTCGAGGTGCGGCGCGCGCGCGTCCAGACACGGCGTCGTCGATTCAGAGACGAGCGGCGACGCGGGTGCCCGGTTTGAACGCGCGCGCGCGAGGGCGACCGACGAGACGCGAAGGTGACTGACGAGACGCGGTGATCGATTCGTAGGAACTCGTCGAGGATCTTTGCGCGAACGTCGGACGAGCGCCGCCGATACTTCGTCGACGAGGGGACGACGACGCGTACGCGGAGGCGGTGTCGCGATCGACGTACGCGTTCGCGTCGAACGCGGCGCCGATGATCACGGAGAGGATCGTGGAGGAAAATGGGAGAGATATCGCGGATGTCGTGCAATCGGCGATCGAACATTCGTTTCGGGCGTCGGCGAGCCCGAAGAACGTGTTGTGTAAGGGGATGTGTCGAAGGACGGAACGCGAGAGGGACGGGACGCCGCTGCGGAGTTCGACGGCGGTGAGCGTGCGGTGCGTCTCGAGCGCGTATGAGGCGTTCAAGTCGCCTTTTTGGAAGACGTTCTGCGAGCGAGTTGGATCGGGAATGATGATGTACATTTTATTGTATTGCAGCGTGTTCGTACGGGTGGGCTCGGATGACGACGCGCCTTTGCTGCAGATTTGCGGGTACCCGATGACAGACACGAGGAGGAAGAGGGCGGTGGCGAAGGCGATGGCGACCAGTAAAGATAGAGCGCAAAAGAGACGGCGACAACGGTCGGAAAAGAAACGCGCTAGCGACGAAGCACACAGCATCGAATCGAGCGATAGAGTGATGGAGTCGAAGTGTGAACAAGAGCCGACGCTAACCGCGAATCCGTTCATTTCGTCCGCCGACGTTCGAGAGGTCATTCGATTGAGCGATCTTTACGGTCGCGCTTGCGTGCGCGATGAAGACGCGGTGTCAGCGTCGAGCAGCGAAGACATCATGCAGACACAGGAGGAACCGGACGAACCGCACGCTTCCGAGTCGACGAAGAAGTCGTTTAGGAAGCCAAGCTGGTTTCGCCGCCATGCCGCAAAGCAACGTCGAAAGACAGAAGAACCGTCGAGCGTTGATGTACGTGCTGATCCCGAAGCGTGCAAAAAGGGGAGCGATGACGTGAAAAGTGGACGAAGCGTGCGTCGGACGTCGAACGCATCGCGTGATAACGTCGTTAAACTCGCCGATCAGGTGTTCGATAGAGGAGTCTTCATGTTCCGTTCGAGCTTTACAAAGAAGCCTGGGTTCCCGTCTTCCCATCCTTTGCGTTGCAACGGAACGGGCGTGCGCGGATCGCGAAGATTGTACCATATGATTTTCAAGCCGAAAAAACTGATCAAAGCGTCGAAGAGACATAAGACAGTCCAAGCGCTCAATAGGGCGAAGAGCACGTACCGAATACCGAGAAAGTATCGAACAAAGCTGTTACCGGCGCTGCGAGAGATGTTGGAACGTACGAGGCGGTGTCCTTTCGCGAGACTCCTGAATAAGTACGCACCCATGCCTCGCGGACTGGTCGTGTCCGCGAAGAAAATCGAAACAGTGAGCGAAGAATCGCTTTTGTCCTCGTACACTCCGCCGCGCGGCGTCGCTGTTTTCGTGTGGAAGGTTCTTGAAAGCATCGTTCCCGCCGAACTGCTCGGGTCCCAGGATACGCAGAGCAAGCTCAGAGAATCGGTACAGAGGATTGTATCGATGCGCCGGTACGAGCGTTTAACTCTACACGAACTCATGCAAGGAGTTCGCACGTCCGATTTCAAATGTTTCAAGGCGGAGACGACGAATGCCGGTAACGCCGGTCAAGCCGAAGCGAGTCAACGGAGGATGGTGACGAAGTGGATGAGTTGGCTCGTCACCGAGATCGTGTTTCCCGTAATCAGGGCTCATTTTTACGTGACCGATGCACAGACAACGAAGAACAGAATATTCTTTTACAGAAAAGGGGTCTGGGTTCGTCTTGTGACGGCCACGCTACAGAAATTGGAGCAGACGTCTTACAAGCGTCTCAGTGCGAAGCAGTTCACGAACATGTTGGAACGAGCAAACGCTGCGAATTTGGGGTTTTCAAACATGCGTTTTCTCCCGAAGACGTCGGGTCTTCGCCCCATCGCAACCCTGAACAAACCGACGACTGTCACGCTCAAGTCGAGCAAGATTCACGTACAACGGTTGAAACGATTTGAGGCTATCAACGCGCGTTTGAAAGATGTACAGGACGTTTTGCACCATGAAACAATCACCAATCCTGACATCATGGGTGCAGCTGTCGGTGATTACCAAGGCGCGTTGCTTCGCCTCGGCCCGTGTCTGCGCACGATTCGTCGCCAACGTTTGTTTGGACGTTGCAAGCAGGCCTACATCATCGCGACAGACATCACAGGTGCATTCGACAACCTGCCGCTTGAAATGCTGGAGCGCGTCACCACAGAACTCATATCGAGTTCTTGTTATCAAACGCTGCACTACGCAGTCGTGAAACCCAACGGTGAGGCCAAGTATAAGAAATCGATTTCTTCATTGCCTCGCGACAAACCCGACAACGTTCCGGGTCCGCTCGTACCGAGTACAGACGACGCGACCAAAGCAAGGTCGGTCACTGCTCTCAAGGGAGAAAGTAAGCACTCTATCGTCGTCGATGCTGGTTTCGCAAAACACATTTCGGAGGAAAACATTCTGCCTCTCTTGCGCGCGCACTTGCATGAAAACGTTGTGAGTGCTAGAGGTCAATACTTGTTGCAAACGGTCGGCATCCCTCAGGGGTCAATCGTTTCTCCGCTCTTATGCAGTCTTTTCTACGGTCACCTCGAGAAAGAGTACAAACTCATCAGTCGGTTCTGTACTGAATGTTCAACGGTTTGCCGATGGATGGACGACATGCTCCTAATCGCAACGGATGAGAAGCAGGCGGCAGATTTCATTGACGCGTGCAAACAAGGGTTCGAGAAGCATGGATGTACTTTGAATGCAGAAAAGACGATGAGTAATTTCACGCACGGTGCGATCGTTGAGAAGAGGACGTATCAGAGCGAAGAAGGCCGCGACTACATTCCTTGGTGTGGGCTATTGATAGATTGTCTAACTCTAGAAGTGATGGTTGACTACTCGCGGTACTCCGGAGAATTTGTTCGAGAGTCGATGAATTTGCCTCTCGCAAGAAAGGCATGGACGCGTTTGCCCGAGCGTATTTGTGGCTTCCTAAAGCCAAAGTGTGCGGCAATATTTTACGACGAGAGCATCAATGGCAAGGTGACAGTTCGCGTGAACGTGTTCCAACTATTCCTCATGGCGGCAATGAAAACACACAGCTACATCGTCGCTGCTGCCACGGTGCCCGGATGCGATCAAATCGCGCCGGTTGCGCTCTTTCGGGCGATAAGAGAAGCCATACGATTCGGCCAAATCTTAATTCAACGCCAAAGTAGCATGACGCGTGGTTTCACAGACCGCCGTGGTGCGGGAGGGATCTCTAATCAGCAAATTGAGTTTCTCGCCATGAAAGCCTTCTTGAAGATTCTTCAGCAAAAGCAAACAAGATACAAGAGAGTCATCCAGCTTCTTAACTCGCGGCTAACCTCAAACGTTATGATTCGCGCGAGCAAAAACACTTTGCTCACAAGAGCGATGGAACCATCGCGTAATACGATTTTTTCAACAATTAGATTTTAGTAGTCATAGTCACCTTCTACCTCATTGTAAACTTCTACTGTACTCGTGTTCAAAACTTCTTTCGTAAACCTTAGGCGCGTTGCTCACCTTCGTGAGCAAAGCGACAGGATTCACCGCGGTCGCATCTACCGGCTTGCCAGTCAAAGCACACGCCTCGTGGACGATCGCCTCGGTCATCGTACCCGCGAGGTCCACCACGATCGGCGTCTTCAGAGTGCGCGAAGCGGCAAGAGTCACCGCGATCGCACCTTCCTTCTTTCCAGGCGTAGCAGACTCCACGCGGACGGTCGTTGCGAGCGTACGGCCGGTCGTCGCGACGACCATATCCACCGCGGCGATCGTCATAGCCTCCGCGTCGGTCGTCGCGTCCGCCACGTCGGTCGTCGTAACCTCCGCGTCGGTCACCGTACCCGCCGCGTCGGTCGTCGCGTCCGCCGCCGCGTTCCCGCATCTCGTCCGAGCTCTTACGGCGATCCTGCGCGATCTCGCATCGAATCTCCCGTCCAAGCAAGTCCGTACCCGTGGCTTTGTCCACCGCTTCGTCGGCCTCGGCTTGAATAGCGAACTTGATGAACGCGATGCCCTTAACCCGGCCAGTGTCTCGGTGCTTCGGCAAGTACACGTCCAACACGTTTCCGTACTTGGAGAACGCGTCGCGCAAATCGTCCGATCGCGCGTCGAACGAGATGTTTCGCACGAGAACAGACACCCCAGGCAGATCCTTGGGATCCGGCGGCGCGGCGCCGCCGGCCATCGCGTCCGCGGGCGGCGCATCGTCCACCGCCTGATCGGCGGCGGGCGCGGGTTCTCCCTGCGCCTCGGCCGCCGCGGCGTCCGCCTCCGCCACCGCCGCGCGGCGAGGGTTATCTTCGTCGATCTCTTGCGCTTCGTTTTCGTCAGCCATCGTCGCTTGCTCTCGCGAGGCGCGCTGTGTCGCGCGCGCGGATCTCAATCGTGGGAATTCCGAGGGGATTCCGCCCACACACCGCCATCGCCGCGCTCGGGGATATTGACCTCGATGGTTTCATTGTTAACTCAGTGCGGTAGATTACAAAAGAGACAATACGACACTACGTCTATACGAGACACTAATGCGCCTCTACTACAACTAAAGTGTAAAAACCTGCGGCTGGCGTCGGTAGACGCGAAGACGCGGCGTCCGGAGGGACCGCCGAGCGGCTCATAGGTGAGACGCCGCGGCAAAGTGTGTCGCCCAGCGAGACTCCTTGGCGGCGAGTTTCAGGGTGCGGAAGACTTCGGTGTTGGCGGCCCAGAAACCAACGGAGTGTAACTCGAGGCCGTTCCTTTTGGCGAAGGGTTTGACGACGTTATCTCGAAACGTTCTTAATTTGTGTCTCGGTACGCGAGGACACAAGTGGTGCTCGGTCTGGAATTGAAGACCGCCGTGGAACCAGTCGAGCCACCATGGGCAGTCGATATCCATCGTTCCGGAGAGCTGCATGGACACCCACTCGTCGTTTTCGGGACGGCCTTCGAACACGTCGCGCGAAAAGTGCGAGAGACAGATTTGCACATGAATGACGCCGGCGACGGCGTGAGAGAGGAAGAAGAAGGGCACGCGATGTCCTTCCGGTAATTGCGCGATGAGTGCGCTCAACCACGTGAAGAACATACCGATGGTGAGAAACTCTACCGGGCGACTGCGCACGCGCTCGGCCTTGACGAGGAAAATCAACGTTTGAAGATACAGATTGATTCTCGCGACAGCCATGATGGGATAAAAGGTGTAATGCTGCACTCTGACGAAGAATTTCGCGATTCTGTCGAATTTCATTCGTCGACGATGGTACAACGAATATACCGACTTGAAATACTTTTCCGACACCGCAAACACGGGCATGTGCTGAATATCTGGGTCGCACTCCACCGAATTGCACGCGCAGTGGTGCACGTTGTGCGTTGCCATCCACCACGCGATCCCGACGCCGTTGAACATGTTTCCGACGCACCAACCGATCATGGCGTCACTTTTCCTGTCGAATGTGATCGAGTTGTGTCCGGCATCGTGACCTATGAACATGCTCTGCTGCCAAAACAATCCCAACGACACCGCGCCGAGCATGTGCGTCCAAAAACCAGACTTTTCGCCCAACACGCACGCCAATGTCACGCCGAAAAATAACACGAGCCGTCCGATGATGAAGGTATAATCACCGATCGAACTCTTCAAATCACTCGTATCCCCCTCGACGCGATCTCGAAGCTCTCGAAAAGCCTTCACGTGCTTCGGCGCCTCGCCGTGGGTGTTCGTCGGCGACGTCTCGCCCACGCGCATCGCCTCCAGCTTCGCCCGCACGCGCTTATCCCCCCCGTGATACGCCGCGAACGCATCCGTGATGTCCCGTCCCGCGTATTGCTCCAACACCGTGCGTCCACCCGGGTGTTCGCTCGCCCACGCCGTGACGTCGAACACCCCAGCCTCGAGAATTACCAGGTTCGAACGACCCCCGCATCCGTCGCTCCGTCGCACCTCCTCCCGCGTGTACGTCCGCCCCGACGACGAATCGACATCGCCGCGTCCCTTCGTTTCCGTCACCACGCGCACCACCGCTCGCGCCGTCATCCTCCCCTCGCGCGTCGCTCTCCCGCGCGCGCACGACGATTCACCACGTCGAATCGACGCGAATATTCCCCGACGACTTCGACTCGACGGGGGCTCGAACTCGATCTCGACGCCACCCACGACGACGACGACGACGCGCGAATATTCCCCGACGTCGACGACGAGGACTCGAATTAATTTTTGCCGCGTCGATCGATCGCGTCTCGACGCGCGTCCGCCACTCGCGCGCGTCGCGAGCGACGACGACGACGACGACGACGTCGACGACGACGACCCGACGTCGCGAAAGGTCGCCCTTTGGCGCGAAAATATCTCTTCACGGCGCCACGCACGAACACAGTATGGGTATGAAAATCGTACTGTGGTCAGTGCGAGATCGAACCGTGGGTGGATGTCGTGCGCGCGGTCCAGCGCGGCGCGCGGCGTGCCCTCGCCAGCGTCACTCGACGCGCGCGCCGCCCGACGACGACGACCGAGGAGCACGATGGCGACGATGACGACGACGATGATGACGACGCGCGCGCGACCGATGCGCGCGCGGGGGGCGAGACAGGCGCGACACGCGGTGGCGAGCCCGACGATCCTCGTCAAGGACGGGAACGACCCGGAGAGCACCATGCGAGGGCTCACGAATAAGCGACGGGAGGTGATCGAGGACATGGCGTCGTTCGCGAGCGGAGAGTTGAGCGGATTGTTGAAGGATCCGGACACCAACTGGCAGCCGCAAGATTGGTTGCCGCATCCGGAGAAGGATGATTTTTTGGATCAGGTGCGAGAGACCTGAACCTCGCGCGGATCGCCGGGAGGAGACGCGAGGGAGAGGGGCGCTGCTCGTGGAGGGAGTCGCGAACGCGCGCGGGTGTGCGGTGAGACGATGTATCGCTCTACTCGTGATGGTCGAACGAATCGATGGTGAATGATGACTGACGTGCGTCGTTTTTGTCGGACGGATAGGTG
>Ga0255754_10000760_pt1 | contig 25335 bp, 26 predicted proteins | sample 101ome_22_FD_179954 | JGI IMG/M metagenome (GOLD analysis project Ga0255754, IMG submission 179954) | Coastal salt marsh microbial communities from the Groves Creek Marsh, Skidaway Island, Georgia - 101412BT metaG (version 2) | ecosystem: Environmental > Aquatic > Marine > Intertidal zone >... | reverse complement strand
AATCCAGCTAGCTTCTGCACGTGAACCTGTGCTATGTCCGCCGTCACTGTATGCTTGCATGTTTCTGTCAATTACATCATACACTGTGTTTACACGATAGATATGGTTTGTTTCTCTATGGCCGTCTACACAAAAATGAACCTTTAACTGATCTTTATCATGTTCTCCACTTAGTCGACCGAGTTCATGCCACCAGTCTGCACTATTACGACCGCCATTGGTACTATAGTGTACACGACCGCCGTGTTCTAATAACCATTTAGTTATTTCCATACAATCTGGATTTACAATAGGGTCTCCCAACACACCGCATAATTTAAATATCTTGTTTTCAATATGTCTATGATCCGGAAACCAAGTTTTAATTTGTTCTATTGTTAAGTTTTTAGGCTTTATTAGATCTATGTTTTGTGTTCTTGCACACCCAGGACAGGCTGCATTACAGTCACTTGATATTTCAAGTTCTACTCTTTCGATTTTATCTATATTCATATTAAATACTCTGTTAATGATAAATATATTTATGCAATACGATAACGAAGAAAATAAAGGTATGACGGGACAGGAACGTCACGATTACTTAACAAATAAGTATGGCAAGAATTTTTGTTCTAGTCCTTGGAATAGTTTTCACGAAGGCCCACAGGGATTGGTAAGCACTTGTTGTAAGACCAGAGTTCCGATTGGATGGTCAAATAAACAATCATTTGAAGAAATGTATAATAGCGACCATGCAAAGGACACAAGAGCTAAATTTCTCAGAGGCGAAAAGCCAGCACAGTGTAGGGGATGCTGGGTACAAGAAGTAAACGGAGATGTAGCATTTAGTAGATTAATGGGAAATGCTAATACTAATCTCGACGAAATAGAAAGTTTGGTTGCGGCTACAGATGAAGACGGCACATTACACGAGCATAAGCCGTATTGGTTAGACTTTTTGTGGACAAACAAATGTAACTTTGCGTGTTTAGGATGCACACCTGAACTTAGTACTACTATTAACAATAATTTTAAAAAAGAATTTTCAATTCTTAATAGAAACGAATCTGAGTATTTCCCTCATATGAATGAATGGCAAAATAGCGGGGCAAATAAAGTACAGTACGTATTAGATCACGCTGACACTATACGAAATATTCACTTAAACGGAGGTGAGCCTTGGTTAAGTGAAGAAACATATGAATTACTTGAAGAATTACTTAAACGTGGATTACATAAAAAGATTTATATATGGAGCCATACAAACGGAAGTATTACTAAAGGATACAAAGGTGTTGACATAGTAAACGATTATCTTGTTCATTGGGGACATCATAATATGGCAAAAGTTATCATGAGTAGCGACGGCTACGGGCAAAGGGGTGAATATATACGATGGGGATACAAAGATAAAAAATGGTTAGAAACATATAACAAGGTACGTGATGCAAAACTAGTATTAAATATCCAAACCTGCTGGAATGTATATAATGCTCTTACAATTGCAGATATAGGAGAATGGTATATAGATAATTGCCCGCCCGACTCTACACCCGGAATGCAACAAATAGTAGATGGTTCACTGACAATATGGGATAATCAAACAACATCTCCTAATATGCTACACTATATACCAGAACTAGTAGATCAAGCAAAAAATCAATTGATAAAAGCAAAAAATAGTGGGAAGCATCCAAAAAGTTGGAACTTGTATTTAGATAGATGGATTAATTGGTTCAATAAAGAAGACCCTAATCATACAGAAGATATGGGAAATCTTAAAGCATGGTATGACGGAAATAACGCATTAGATGCAAAAAGAGGAACAAATTTTATAAACACATTTCCAGAACTTGCCCCTCTCTATGAAAAAGCACAAACTATTAGTTAAACTGCTCTGCAAACGGATCAAATTCTGTACCGCATTTCATAGCACAAACACCTAACTTACCATTGGCTAAACTTTCTTTTGTCCAACTTTCTTCGATGCTCTGTAATATACCACTTCCAAACACATCTTTTAATCCGTGCTCTAGTGCACTTATTCCTAGTGTACCTCCTGCACGATCAATATGATCCCATATTTGTTCTATACGATAGTCTTTATGCCACCATTTGTACATGCGTCCAGCAGTCCAACAGCAAGGCATCAGCAATCCTTCTGCTGTAATAAAGATGTTTTTTTCCTCTGCTACTTTACACTTAATACTGCAACTATCGTAATAGTCTTTCATACTACCATATGACTTTTCGATTTCTTTTTGTTTTAATAGTGCCAAATTTTGATTTTCAGTCTTAGTCGGCTTAGCAATAGCTTGTGTTTGTTCGCCTTTACGATTACGTGCTTGATGTACATCTTTTTGCTTGCTACTTGCTGTAAAGAATCGTGCACTTTTTTTCTTCTGAAAACGTTCGACACCCCATTCATTTGCAAGTGCTTCTGCTTCTTCGACCTGATGCTCATTATGTCCAAATATAATATAATCCCATCGTGCTCGGCCGCCTGCATCAATGAACGCTCGCATGTTACGTTCTACGTTAGCCCAGACAACATTCTGCCTGTATAGATGATTAGTGTCACTAAGACCATCCACACTAAAAATAACAGTGCCCATTCTACCAAAGACTTGGGCCAATTCACGCCACCACGTTTCATCTTTTGCTCCTGCATTTGTATTCATACTCAACCACATATTAGGGTTGTGTTCTCTAAAATAACGGAATACTTCTAGTGTATCTCGTGCAACAATAGGATCACCTAAGTTACCGCACATATACATTGTTTTTAATTGTTTTATAAATTCCGGCTGAAAAATATTCATACAATCTTCTAAACTGAGTTCAGCATTTGTAATATGACGGTTGTCTACACCACCGTTTTCATTTCTGTCGCACATAGGACACGCTGCTTGACAACGCTGTGTAATTTCCAAATGTACCATTTCTATATCATGATAACTATACATGTAAAATTTTCTCTATTCTGGGTAGTAAAAAGTTGTTTAGTAATATGTTGTTGCCTTCAATATCAAAATGATACCCATCATCAATGCAATAGTTTAAAAAATCAGTCATGTCTTCACTTAAAATAAAATCTAAGTATTTTCGATTTTTATTTGTATCGCTTTCTGTTTGACCTCGATGATTAACATGTCTATATGCAATGTAAGGAATTTCATTTTCTTTGCATAAATCGACCATTTCTTGTTCCATCATTCTAGAAAACTCCATTGACAACGGACCACATGTAGATAAACCATGCAACATATTTTGTATATATGCAGATTTTATTCGACTTGAAGAATCTTTTAAAGATAATAGTGCTGCATTGAGATGAATAACCCCCATGGAATTAAAATTATAAGTATCATAGTCGCTTTGAGAATCGTCAAAATCGTATTCATAATAATTTTCAGTCTGACAATACCCACCTTGTTTAAGATTGTTGTTCAAATTAAATCGATAAGTTTCTTCGTCTTTAATAAATGTTTGTCTCATTGATGTTGTGAATTGTAATATGATAAGTTTAAGATCTGTTTTATCTTTAAGTAATTCATGTTTGAGTTGATATAGTTGATTTTCTAAGCTACTACAATACTGAGATAAGTTATCAACTGAAAACGGCTTTTCAGCTTCATTTAATTTTATTTGCAACATTTCAGGCCAACTAATATAAATATCGTCATCTGTACGACTAAATGCTTTGCTAAAACTACATCCTAATACTATTATTTTATTCATTTAAAATCAACTCGACGTCCATTCCAGGTCCTGTTTTACTAGGTAAATCGCCGTACTCGTCGACATACCATTCAATAACTGCTTTGTACCATAAATGACTATTGTGATGTGCAAGTTTATTAAACTTGTAGATATTATTATTTGTCGCTTGCATTGTACTTAATGCACGTGCACTTTCTTTTTGTAATTCTCTTACTGTAAAATCGTCTAAATTCATTTTCTTCCAATCAACATAAATCTGTTATATAAAAACGTATCCAATGTACCTTTATAATATACTTCGCTCATTGGATATTTTTTTAGTGCAGCGTTTTCATCTTCAACGCAATTTATATGTTGTTCATTGTCGAAATAATCATTTGTTTGTAAACAAATTAATTTACCATCTGGTATATTATGAAACCATGTTTCGTCCATGTGCTCACAACTGGTATTAATGATTAAATCTGTATCAATTTCTTCAGAAACATGACGACCAAAATCATTTAGTACCTGATGATATACACTATCTCCGTGCCATTTTAATTCGCCAACATCTTTAATAACAGTTTTGAATTTCCATGAATCGATTACTTCTTTATAATTAAATGTATCGGCGATGCCTGCCGCTACTTTGTCAAGTTCATAATTTCGATATCTTTTTATGTTGAACTCTCTATTTAACAATTGATATATTGTTCCGTACCAGCCGCCATAATGTGCTACTTCATCAAAATTATTTGCAATTTTTTTAAGCTCATCTATCATCCAAAATTTGCTCATCATTTGTCCACGACTAAAATGATCATTGAAATTAAATAACGCATGATAAGTTATTGCAGTTGCACTTATTCTTTTTAAATATTCGTCGTTAATACTATGTGAAATATATTTCATCACTTTACGATTATTTAAATATTCATATGATACATGATAACTAAAAATTGTATTAAGAAATTCGTGCGTTTCTTCTACATATCCTCTTTGAATTTCATGCAATACTAAATTACGAAGTTTATGTATAGATCCACGTACTATACATTCTTTTATGTCATGAAAAAGAGGAGATAGATCAGGCTGATATCTATCAATATACATTTCGATACCGTTAAGCCATAAAAAATCATCATTTGTTTGATTCATTAAATTGTTCCTTTAACCAATCAAAATCATTTATGTATCCTAATACTTTTGGATTATTTTTGTATACAGTTCCAAAATCTCTTCCTTGCTGCGCACCCATGATGGCATATTTTCCATACTCACGCTTTTCACCTCGACTACACCATATATCCAGTCTGTACTCATTATCTCTGTTGTCACCGTTAGGAATAATAGCACTCGCAAGTTTAGTACATTCTCTAAATGCACTTTTCCAAGTATCAAAAGGATTTGTATTAAATGCCGTTACATTTGATATTTGAAACTTAGGAACAAATGTACATCCAAGTGTAGTTGTCATATCTACATTCCAGTGTTTAGCATCTAACAGTGCTTTACGTGGAAATAGCTTTGCTCCTCCATATCCATACAATAAATCGTTAATAGGATTACGACTACGCCAAACATACACACAGTCTGTTTGTGGGATACTTCCATATTCGAACTTAGAGCTGTTAGGTCTAAATTTAAAGCTAAATTCTTCTTCCATAACAGCATCAGCATCAATTACATAAAAATGACTGGTCTCTGCTATTTCAGCTGCAGCTTTGTGTGCTTCAAAAATACCTTTAACACCTTGTACACGCTTTGCGTGAGGTGCAAACATTTGTAGTATTTCAAAATTTTCATCAGCAGTTTCTTCATGATAGCTGATTTGTATTACATCCAACAATGTATTCTCCATTGATTCTTTATTATATTTTATTTTTTTAAAAAAGTCAAACATAAATTTTTTTACTCATATATAAAAGGATCTTGCTTTCGCAGTTCTTCTAATCTTTTTTTCAATCGTTTGCGTTCTTGATAACGAGTGTAGGGAGATATTATCCATCTCCAGATTCTGGTAAACATATTTTAACTCCGTATTTTTCTGTCCATCGAGTTGCATCTTCTCTAGTATTAACTAAAGGTTCGCCTTTAATGTTCAGACTAGTATTTAACAGCACAGGGCAGCCTGTTTCTTCATACCATCGTTCTAGCAGTTTTCTAAAGCCCATGCTTTGATCAATAGGAACTGTCTGAACCCTAGAGCTGCCGTCCCTGTGTACAATAGCTGGTAATCCAGAATTTGTGCAAGTCGACGTGTATTGCATAAAAGGTCCAGTTCTTCCTTTGAAATAATCTTTGGCATACTCGGCGAGGATCGCTGGAGCAAAGGGTCTGAAAAGCTCTCTGTGTTTGATGTCGTTGACTCTGTCTTTGATCTCTGGTCTTCTTGGGTCTGCGAGTAAACTCCTGTTACCAAGAGCACGAGGACCAAACTCAGCACGACCAGCGGCAACACCCACAATACCCGTTGTAAGTAATTCTTGTAATAGTTGCTCAACTGGATAGTCTCCTTCTATATTGTGTCCTGTATAAGCATTTGGAAACTCCATAAATTCTCGTTTATGAGCAAGCACACATCCTATTGCACTACCTGCATCTCCAGGATTTGGCATTATCCATACCTCTTTAAAGTACTTATATGCGATACTGTTAGCAACACAATTAAGTGCACATCCTCCCATTAATACTAGGTTTTTACTGTCTACTAGTTCTGCAGTTGCTTTTACAAACTGTTCAAATATTTCTTCATATATACGTTGGGTGGCTGCAGCAATGTCAGCATAGTCTTGTATAGTATTCAAATCAGTACGCCAATCTGTACATCCTCTGTGACAGTTACGTTTGAATAATACACGTGGATCTTTTGCACTAGGCATTTTTTCGATAAAGTCTTGTTTAACGAGATCATAATACTTGTCTACATCACCTATTGCAGCCATACCCATGAGGATGTATTCGTGTTCTTGTGGCTTTAGTCCAATACGCTGTGTCATAGCACTATACCATATACCCACACTGTGCGGATAACGCTGGCTCCAACGCTTACGTAGTTTAGTACCTTTACCTTCCCATATACTAACTGTATCCCATTCGCCTATACTATCAAGTACAAGTACTGCAGCATTTGCACGATCAAAAGGATTAGTATAGTATCCAGCGGCAGCATGACTTAAATGATGACTAGTTGTAGTACAACGAGGTGCATCTTTGTAGAATTTACGCATATATGTAGTAGGAGATTCCTTACCAAGTAATGTGTATTGTCCTGCATATAGTTGTCTTGTCTTTTTAAGCCAGGGTTTTTCGTAAAAGTATATACGATCTGGCTTACCGTATTCAAGTGCTTCTGTAATCAAGTCTGGGTGTAAGTTTTTATCGTTTTTAATACGACTGTAACGTTCACTGTGTGCAGCAAACTCTAATCCGTTATCGTTAAAAACTGCAAGACTAGCATCATGTGCCATTCCTGTCCAGCCCCAAGTAATCATAATGTTTCCTTATTCACATACAATGAATTCACACCGTAATTTTTAATACAGATACTAGTGCATGTCATAAGTTTTCCACAAGCATGTGTTTTTTTCCAGTTTTCTTCTAAACTGTCAAGAAACCCAGACTCATCTAAGATTTCTTTAAGCGGACGTTCAGATGCATCTATCTTGTCAATAGTAATAACACTATTTCTCCATTCTAAGTATTGTTGCATTTGAATATCAGTTGAGTTACTGTCACTAGCAGGACCGAAAAAACAACAAGGATATACTATTCCGTTACTATCAATATATATTTCTTTTACTCGTTTTGTCATACAATCAATTTCAGAATTATCCAGAGTTTTGTAATCAGTTAACGAGTTTTGTAGAATTTCTGATTTTGATTTTAAAAAGTTATCAACATGTAATTTATAATCAATTGGTGAAAAATGTGTCAGTTCAACGTCTGATAACTCTGTGTCGTCAAACATTTCATTTCTGTTTTCTTTGTCTGCTGGATATATATAATAATCAAAATCACCAGCTGTATTTAACACTTCCATTCTAGGCAATGTTCCGTTAACTTGTTCAAAGCCGAACGGATGTTTAACTGTAAAACTCTCAAACCCCATACTCTTAGCCAATTCACGAGCAGAGTCAACTTGATGTTGATTATGTTTAAAAATTAAAAACTCCCACCATGCTTTACCTCCATTTTCGAGATATGCTGTAACATTTTCTATCAATTTTTTCCATTTAACATTTCTTCTATAGATATGATTTGTATCTTCCAATCCGTCAATTGAAAAATTTATTAATAGATTTGGGTTTGCTGTAGCAAGTTTAGACCACCAGTCAGTTGAACGCATTCCGCCATTAGTATTTAACGTGATTACTATACCCGGATCTTGTTCATGTAAATATTGTAGTATACTTGGCAAATCTTTACAGTATATCGGATCACCATAAACCCCGCACATTACGACTTGATTTATTTGTTGACAAACTTCAGGTGTTATAATTTTTTTAAATTTTTCAAGACTCATTGTAGAAATTTTTAAATCTGGAAGAGTATAACCTCCCCTAAAGTTACGTGGACAAACAGGACATGCTGCATTACATGCACTACTAAGTTCAATATGAATTCTATTTAATTCGCTGAAAGTTATCATTTTATTCTTCCTTTTAACTTTATCATGGCTGCACTTCCTTGCTTTTTTGTAATGCTTTTTCATAGTCTACGTCTAAGTTAATTTCTTTAGCAGCATCTCTGAATATAAAGTAGTTTTGGGATTTGTGTTCTAATGACATGTTAACTTGCTTAATCCACTGATACATACTAACACCCGGACCATACATCATGTATGGATTGTCTTTATGATTGATATCATTGCGTAATTCTTTATATACATTTGCAGTCACATGTGTCATATTCTGCATCACTATGTCCATAGACATAGAATCACCAAAATAAAAACAATCATCGACATTAGGCAGTAGCCATTCTAATGTCAGCGGCCAATTGTTTGCATAAATTGTTTTAACTTTTATGTTACCACTGTGAAAAATATCTAAGAATTTCTGGCCAGGTTCAAATGCTAAATCTGTTCTACATTTAACAACTATATCAAACTTCATATTGTTTTCTTTTTCAAATTGGCATTTTAAAAAATTAGAAAATGCATCGCTATAATACATATTTTCCCACGAATACGACTGTTCGAATTTTTCTTCCACTTTTAGTTTTTCAAAATTGAAATATTTTTTTACACTGTCTTCAATGTCATTGATTGAAAATTTTTCTATTATCGGTTTCCCATTGGTTTTTAATGTGTTTGAGTTCCATATATGAGCAAAATAGTGTACATTTACACCTTCATAATTAAAAAAATTATTAATATTTTTAGCACAATTTTTATAAAATCTAGGCTCACCTGATATACAAACTGCAATATTTTTAACTTGACTTTTGTATTTGTATATCATTTAATCCATCCTTTGTTAGAAATATTGTAACTTTCATCAATGTCATTGATTGCAAAATTTTTAATACCCATATTATGTAAAAAACTATAAAAAAAGATTTCATCTGCTAACTTAAATTCGTCTTTTAATATTTCAACAAAACTATTATAAGTGCCTAACAAATTAAACGTTTTACTATCACAATAAAAGAAATCAGACGATACATTATATGCCCAATACCATCCGAAACAACTTACGTGTATATCTCCTGGAAGATAATGAGATTCAGAATAAAGCGTATTTGCATTGATTGTTGTTACATCTTGCAAATCGCATAATATTACATTATCACTATTAATGTAAACGCACAAATCAAATTTTTGTTTATTTACTAATTCATATTCGTTCTTCATGTATGATAAATTACTTATTGCATCTCCGAAATTCGCAGACTGGTCATTAAAATATACCACTGAATTAAACTTATTTAAAAAGTTCAAATACTTAATATCAATGTCGGACACGCCTGATATACAACATGCAACTAACATAATAAATCTCCGCATATTCCGTATATACCTGTTGTATCTTCTGGTAAAGGTATATCTTCTAAGTCTAACCAAACTGCTCGTTTATGACGAGGAAAGTTACCTGGATAACACCATATGTGTCCATCGTTGGTTAGTGTAACTGTATCTTTGTCGTGCCAAAAACAACGAGTACGCATGTCTAATAGTATTTGTAGTGCGTCTAAATCTTTTGCATGACACCATACACCAGGCTGTTGTAAAAAAGCTGTATTTGCAATTTGTAGTGGCTCATCGTGTCCCAAGTATAGTATTCCACGATGTGCACGTACATCTAATTCAACGTCATGCCCTTTGTCATAGTATGCAAACTCTACGTAATCTTTGGTGTTTTCCCATGCAGGTTGTGCACCGTTATAATTGCCCCTGTGTGCTATGAATTTAACCACAACTCTAAATCCTCCGGTGTACCTAAACCATGCATTTTGTCAATGTTTGAAATTGTTACTTTGCCACCAGCACGTATTGTTTCATTGTATACAGGACACAAATAAAATTCGCCATTGGTCCTTTCGTTGTTTTGTATCATCCTGTTAGCACTGGTTTTAAATGTAACCCAATGACTCCAGTAGTAATGTCCACTAGTTGCGTGTGTACTAATAGGATTTTTTTCTGCAACTTCAACTACTGTATCGTTTTCTATACGAGCAAAACTCCATTTGGGATCACGTTCCGGACAATTAAATGTCATAATAACACCGTCGTTGTCCATTTGTTGTCTGAACAATTTACTATCCCATTCAATTACCTGATCGCAATTGCTTACTAGCACAGCATCTTCGTCGTTTAAATATGGGTTAGCAAGTAATACAGTACAAGCTGCTCCTTCAGTGAGCTGTTCTATTTCTACAACTTTTGCATTTGGATAATACTTGCGTACACTATCTACTAAGTTGTGTTCTTTGCGTACAATAAAAATGTAATCATCAAACTCTAAACCTATGCTTTCTACTGCACGTACAAACATAGGTTTTCCATCGATATCAATCATTGGTTTAGGATCAGTGTATCCTGCTTCTGCAAAACGTGATCCATTGCCTGCCATTGGCATAATTAATTTAAAATTCATTTAGTTTCTCTATTAAATGTGAACTATCAAATATTTCAACAACAGTTGCACCTGTTTTTCTTGCTCCGTTGAGGCCTACTGGCGAATCTTCAAAGATTACAGTATTCTCCGGAGACGATCTTGTAATACGCATACACTCGTTGTACATCCATGGGTCTGGTTTTGCAGGTCCATAATCTCTACTATACACACATTCAAACTGCCAAAGTTCGAGTATGTTCATACATTTAAAAACAAATTCGCTTCTACTGTTACTAGCAAGACATAACTTATAATCGTTATACAGTCTGGTAAAATGATCAGCAATTTGTTGATTGTATTTTACATATTCGTGTATATGTGCACGAGTGTGTTCACGTTTGAGTTCATCTACTGTTATTGTAACATCAAATCCTTTAGATTGCAAGAGTTTTATTTTTTGTGTTGTCGGTAATCCTTCAACTTCTTCGTCGGTATATTCGATGTCTGGACACTGACGTGTTACTGCCCAACGAAACCCTTCTTGATGCAATTTTTTACAATCTACTAGTGTACCGTCTAAATCAAATATAAGTGTTTTCATCTTCTAATAACTTAAATAATTGGGGGAAAGCAAAAGCAAATTTTTCTTTTCGATAATCGTCGACATCTTTAGTAATTGACAAAAAACTATGCCAATGCAATTCATTGAATGGCTGTTGTGCGTGTTCAACTAAAGGCTTAATAAAAGTCGTATATTTTTCTGTATTCCATGCCGGCATATCATACTTTTCTGGATTTGTTACTCTTTCTAAATATTTCTCTTTGATACTGTCTGGTATATTTGCTGCAGAATAATGCGAAGGCCAATGTACTAAATTATTTGAAAGTCTCCAACCTGGATAGTTTTCTTCGAAAAACAAATGTATATCTCTGAGATAGTAGAAATTTAAATTACTAATAGTAATAGTTGCTGCCATTGAAAAATTTTCAGTAATAGTTTCGAACAAATTATAAAATTTATCTAAATTTGACTTTACATTTTCCCAACTATTACCATGACGAATGTAATCAAATTGATCACCGATACCGTCTATGCTTATGTTAATACCCACATGTCCGAACTTATCAATAATTTTATGTATTAACTCATCATTAAATATAGTTCCATTTGTACTAAGATTTAAACTAATATCCTTACTAAATTCAGATAGCGATAGCTTATCGATTAATAGTTTAAAATCGTTACTATAAAATGGCTCACCGCCCATAATTTCTATACGTTTTACTGTTTTACTCCAATTATCAATATCACTAAACAGTTTACTATTTTTTAAACTATAAGTTAAATTTTCGTCAACTGATTCTTTGCCAAACCTGTCTCTAAATTCTGCTGCCCATTTACTACTATGAGATGGTGCACATGTTCTGCATTTTAAGTTACATGTATTTCCTAATGCCAACTGCATATCCACTATATCGTCAGTTTTATCATATGAGCTAGTGTGTATGTCATACACATCACTATACAACTTATTATATCGTTGTCGTTTACTTTCTTTTCCGTTTTTTTCGTCTGTCCAACACACTTGACAATTATTATCTAGTAAACCGTTTTCTAAATTTTTTCGCAACTGTTTCATATAGTCGCTATTAATAACCTCGTCGAAAGTATTGTTAGTTACTGAAAGTTTATTTCCGGCATGATCTATAATGTTGTCTCTTGCAATACAACAGCTTCGTGTGTAACCATTTGGCTCAGCATAGTAATGCAAGTATGTTAATATACATTTTTTAGACATCAGATAACTATCCTATAATAATTCTTTACAAAGTGTGTCAGAAACATAATCTGCAAATAGTTTATGCCCATAACTATTTAAATGCCATATATCAACAAACATGTTTTGGCCGCTGTTACTAAAATCTTTAAATAATTCAGAAGTATAATCATCGTAATTATCAAAGATGTCATGCTTATGGTGTGTCCATTTGAATTCATTTTGATCATTCATTAAATCAGACTGAATTTTCATCCATGAATGCAATAAACACCAACTCTCAGGTAACCGTGTACAATATTCTGAAAATAACGGTTCAAGTTTTTCAGGCACACACCGAAATTCCCAATCTCTGAGATAATCTGCTAATAAGTTGCTATCACTAGCAATGTCACTGTGTCCTAAAAATTGTACTAATTTAATATTTTTGTCTTTAAGCATAGTATGAACAGCTATAATCTGTGTAATTAATTCTTGCCAACCTTTTGTTTCAGTAAAGAAATTTAAATAATAATTTTTAGCTAATGTATCTAATAAATCAGACATTTGTTTATCTGCCTTGACAATTTTAGTATTAATATCAGAACTTTTTATAACAAGGTCATTCGTTAAATGTATTGGATGATGTCCGAGTATACACATTCTATATAATGCACTCCAACAAACCATTACCGAATCTCCAGATTTCATCTCAGATAGTGTTTTTATAATTTTATTCATAATATGATCGTTACTAGATCCGCCCACTGATAGATTTTTTACGTCTTCAAAGTGCTGTTCTCCCCAAAGATTGCACCAATTTGTTCCTGTCTCTACCTTATGATCTGTAGAAAAACTATCCCCAAATATCCACAATGTCATTTTGTTAGTACCTCCCATACTATAGGAGAAACTTTACTAAAATCAATTCCACGATACGCATCGTGTTTTTTAATTTGAGCAAGATAATTTTTTTCATTGTGCATGTTAGTATCTCTTTCAAGCATGTTCATAATCCAATTGTCTTCGTTAACGTTATCACAAACGCTAAAGTCAACATTATTAGCAATTAAATAATTTTTTATTTTTGATTTACTATCCAATGATAGATGGTCAAAGTTAAACTTTGATCCAACCATATTTAAAAAAATGTTCATATTGTTTTGTTTGGTCCATTCAAATAAATCTCCCAACTCACATATGTTAAGTATACTTATACTGCAACAAATTTTATTTTCAAAATCCGTATACTGATTAAACTTGTGCATTACTTCTTCAACTTCATTCCACTTTCCAGGAAATCTATTATATTCAAATACATCTCCATAACCATCTATACTAAAAACAATGATTATTTTTTTAAACTTTTTAAGTAAGTCGATATGTTCTTCTGGATAGATAGTTGCATTTGTGTGTATCTGTACAGTAATATTTTGAGCAACTCCATTTTGTACTAAAAGTTTTAGTAGTTCAAACACTCCGGCAATCATAAATGTTTCGCCGCCTGAAATTTCAATATATTCTACTTCGTCTAAGTGATCGATAATTTTATGTGCAAAGTCCGAATTTTCTCCCCAGTTTAATAATTTAAAATGACTTTGTCCGTTTAAGTCTATTTCTTCTTTGATCCATTTAGAACTTGCACCACTGTAGCAAATCATACATTTCAAATTACATATGTTACCAGGCTTCAAGTCCATTGTCTTAATACTAAATTTATTTGTAGGTACTGTGTCTAGTGGTCTTCTATTTTCAATGGTACGCTTGCTGTCTGAGCCTGCTGACTCTAAATCCCAACAACGTTTACACCAGTCTGGTTTTTCACCTGCATTTATTTGTCTGCGAAGTTCTTGTAAACTTGCGCTATTTCTTGCTTCTTCAAGCGAATCGTTTATAGTATAGTCGGTACCGTCGTCTTTTTTAATAACAAAATCACTTACACAGCATACACCCAAGCTGCCCGTACTTTTAATCTCTATATTGTTGTTAACCATTCTACAATACATTTTCAATCTCACTATGATTTAATAAGCTGCTGCCTTCTGTGCAATGTTCACTAATTTTACTTTTATCTGTAAAATGACATAGCACTGTTTTTTCATTTATTATACCTGTATTATATTCTACCGGCAATACTGAATAGTCGATTTGAGACAATGCAATAAAATACTGCAAAAATCCCTCGTCATAAGGTGCTGTAATTCTATGACGGCGTTGGAAACCTGTAAGTGGAGTATTTTTCATTAATCCAGTAGGATTTTCAAAGATATCAGTTATTGTATTTACATATTGATCTAAGTACGGTTTAAAATTGGTCTGCTTAGTAACTCGAAAACAACCTGTGTTATACCAATGTTTTAACTTTTTTATATTTTCGTATGTTGCACCATTTTTATACAACACATAATATACCCAAGTACTATCAGTAAAGTGCCAATATCCTGGCTGGCTAATTGTTAATTCTGTAGTTTGTTCTTTTTCTGGGAATTTTTCTATTTTAAAAAATTTAGCATCTATATCTACTAAGATCACTTCGTCGTATCCTAGTTTTTCTAAGCAGTACCAAGCAGTATACCATTTCATTAGTCCAACATAACCGTGCGCAAATCGATCAGAAAACCCAAACTCTAGTTTCAAATCTCCATTAAAACAATGATAATCGGCATCATTATAATCAGCATATTCGATATGAGATGATATCAGATCATCAAAGTATAGATCATATACAGATGAGTGAAATCCTTGATAGTAACAACTCGCTATGCACTTATTTTTATTTTTACCTGATGTGTAATGATACATTATCTATATTTCTCTTAAAAATACTATCTACTTTAATATTATATTTAATAATAAGATATTGAAAGAAAACTTCAGTTTTGTCTACATCATATAACGAATAATTACTCGAGTTTGGTGCATTTTTTGTATGTAATATAGGTCCAATATCACTCGACAAATATTGTTGAAATTCATCAATCTCCGAGTCCGGAATATCTATAGGACAGTTAACCGAAAACGCAGTAGCATTCATCCACATAGTATGTGAATTAACAGTATCAAAATCTATGTTTTGTTTTAAACAATAATCTAATAACATAGGTGAATAATCTCCACGCCAGGATTCTGATGTAAGCACAACTATATCGTTGTATTCATTGAGTTTTAAAAAATTATATTCGTCAAAAAAATGCGAATAATTATGATCAGACAGACCTGTGTTTTTAAATACTGTCGGTAGATTCTTCCAATTTGTCTTATTCATAGTAATATTCTCTATTCATGCTCGGAGATACAAACAAGTCTAGTGATAATTTCTTCTGTCTGCCAGATAACAAATCGGTAATGTAAGAGCACAGTATACGGTTGTTGTCTTCGCACATGTGATTATATAATGTATTTTTTTCTACGCTACCAGGCTTAACATTTAAGATTTGTCTTTCCATTTCAGTAATACAGTACAGACTAAAATTAGAATTTATGTATTCTGATACGTATCTATTTAGTGTAGGAGTATAGCTGTGTAAAAATGAAGGAAGTAAAATTAATTTACAAGGTACTAAATCTATTATATCTCGTATAATCGACTCTTGCACATAGTTTATATAACTATCTTCCATCAAATGTAAATAATAATCAATTCCAGCATTGATCCTATCTATATCTGCTGCAGATGCAGTTTTTTTATGATACATTGCTGTTTCAATTCCTGACAGATAAGGCTTTTCAATATCTATGTCATATCCAGTATATAATCTTCCAGCATTAGTTACTGCAACAATGACTGTATCAAACAATGACATATCAGTTTGAAGCATTGTTTGATAGCAGTGAAACAAACTTGTGCCACAAAACGCATTGCAATTAACTTCATGTTTCTCTGACAGCATTGTCACCCAGCTACCTGTTCCTGCTTCTTGTGCAAAACTATCGCCAAATATTCCTATTTTCATCTGAGATCATCCAAAATTTTATGAAATGTATTTTGTTTGTATTTGCCACAAAACTCTGCACAAACAAATAATTTACCTGTTTCTATACTTGAACAGTTCCATGATTCAGGATATGCATCGGTAAACATTTTATTTTTTATAATATTTTCTAATTTGTTCTTATTAAGATCAATTGACTCTTCTGAGAATCTATTTACAAACTCACGAAACTGAGCATTTACGAAAGATCTATCACTTTGATACTTTCCTGCTGTAAAACAACATGGAAATAATAAACCGTACGCATTAACATATATTTCACTTCCGGTTGCTGCCATACATTCAATTTCTACATTATCAAACTTCTCTAATATTAGAGAATCAACTTCTGATATAGCAGCCAAAGAGTCTTTATCAAATATGAATTCAGGATCCACTTTATATTCAATTGGTTCTTTATTCACAGTCGATCCTCTAGGGTATATGAAATAATCAAATTCACCTGTATGTTTTAGTGCAATCATTGGTTCATCAGACTGAAAGCCAAACGCTGATTTCTTTATAAATCGAGTAAATCCTAATTGTTTTGAAAGTTTCTCTGCTTCTTCAACCTGATGTTCGTTGTGTCTAAATATCAAATAATCCCATACTGCATTTGCACCACTAGAAATATATCCTTCGATTGCTTCTAGTATCATATTCCAATGTGTTCCTCGTCGATATATATGATTTGTATCTGACAGGCCATCGATACTAAAAAAAACTTCACCATTTTTGCCTATTAAGTTTCCTAAATCATTCCACCATTTTTTATTTCTTCCGCTTGCATTAGTGTGCATTGTGATGTACAAATTCGGTGAATGTTTTCTAAAGTATGCAATAATTTTAAGAAGATCAGGATTTGTCATCGGGTCTCCATAGTTACCGCATAATATTAATCTGTCAAGATTGTTTATAAAATCAGGACTAAACCATTCTTTTACTTGTTCATACGATGAGTATACATCTTTAATGTGTGGGTTTTTCGGTCCCCCAAACACACGTCGATTACAGACTGTACAACTAGCATTACATAGCTGACTGGGTTCGAAGTGTAATGTTTTTATTTGATCGGTATACATTTAAACTCCTGCAAATAATCCGATATATTTTGATTACGTATTTTATCTAAGGCATTAGTATATGCTATTGCACGTTTCCACATGAGTGTATTATCATCATTACTAAACATGTTAGTGAATTGATTATATATATTTTCAGGAAAAACATTAACAAATGTTTCATGAGCAGAATTTCTCATTTCTTTTGGAAGAACACCCGGAGAAAGTATCGATGGATCATATACAAAATTATGATTTACTTTTGTATTATGTTGATTTACAAAGAAGTCATAAAAATCAGCTGCTGACATATAATTCATCCACGAAAGTGTCTGTGTAATATCCATTTCAAACTTTTCTTCTTTAAGCCGTAAAAAGTTACGCATAACATCTTCCCACTTGGTGGGATACCTAATATATTCATTACGCCTGCCCAAATCGTCGATACTACAACTTACTTTTACAAGATCAAATTGACGCCAAATATCAATGATTTCTTCGTTCATATTCGTCATGTTGATGTTGTACCACAATTTGATATCTGTTTTGCCCATATCAATTAGACGCTGTAAGAACTTGAAGTGTTGTTTGATTAATGTAGGCTCACCGCCATTGATATAAAATGTCTTTACTCTATCACAATGCTGTAGTAAATCTTCCCAGAATTCTTCACGCTCAGGCCAACGAAAGCCTTCCATTGATTTAGTTAAATTTTGATTGATAAAAGAATATTTGCTATTTTTCTCTACTTCTGCTAACTTATTGTAGTCGTTCACCCACTTACTCGAACTAGCCGGATTACATGTTCTACAAGCAACATTACACACATTTCCTAATCGTAATTCAACAAATTCAAATTGAACATCGGAAATATATCCCGTGTTATCAACTGCAGTCTGTGCTATTTCTAATGTATAATCAGAATAGTTGTACAGTTCTTCTACTCTTTTGCTACGTATTCCCTTGGATTCTTCTTCGTAGCAACGCAAACACGCTTGTGGTTTTTCACCGTTAAGTACTTTTAATCTAGCATCACGAAATGTTTTACTGTTAAATGTATCGTGAACTGTGTCACGGTTTAAGTTATAATACCGTGTATCATTATCTTTAGAACTACTTATAGCATTTTTATGATCTGCAACACAGCAATGTGTAACACCTCCGTGCGGATGAGTTGCTAAATGCTGAAACAATAATGGACAAAATGTATCATTCAATAATATATACTCCATAAAAATATGGATGTGTAGATAAAATTTCTTCTTGAAATTCGTCCCATGTTGTTGTTTTCTCAGGTGTTGCTAACCGTATCCTGCCATATGCTCTATTAGGTAAATCTACATTGTCAATATCAGTTAAATTGTTATCTTCTAACCATTTAATTGCATCTAATCTCATGTCCTGTTTTCGTTGTGAGTATTCTTCATCTGACATCATACTAACATTAGATTCATAATAACTAATAGACGGTGTAATATATAACTGTGGACTAACTTTTTTATCTCTGATGATTGATGCATCATCTGACAGATAACACGTATAGAAATCTTTGCCTACAGTTGCATAATCAACATACAGATACCCGGGTCTTATTTCTTCGAAATATTCATAGTCTTCGTCTTTTAATGTATAGTGTTGTTGTGATCCTACAGAACGTACAACTGTCAAACGTGCTGCATGTTCACGAGGAATACCTGCACCTTCCATTCTATGTACTAAAAAGTTTACTCTTTCAAGCAGTACATATAAATCATGATCCTTAGGATCATTTGCCGCACTAGTATCTTCATAATACTCATGAATTCTATTTAAGGTATCCCATTGTTTATCAGTTTTGTCAATACGTATAAACAAATCAGCAGGTACTTGATACTGTGAATAATTACTGTTGATTTCGTTTAAAGTATCTAACATTAAATGCTGGCATTCCAATAATTGTTCATCTGTTATAGTTTCATAAACATTATAATCGATTCTTCTAACGTTTTCATCCCATCTTGTTTTATTCCACTGTTCTATCCAAATCTTAGCATATACAGTATCAACAGTATTAAAAATTTTAAATTTTAAATTGTCATTGTCAGTTGATAATTCGTCTATATTTTGGAAAAAAATACTTGTACCGTTTTCATCTTCAGTACATCTGGGTGTTTTACTGTATGCAAATACAATTTTAGTCATTTTAATACCTTCTCATAATCGACACATATCTACTGTTAGTCGTATCTTTTCCACCAATCATATAGTTCGCTATCCATCTCATAGATGTCTTCTAGTCTGTATTGCTCTTGTCTAATCTGGTCTAAACGATCCTGATACCCTTTTCCGTTCTTAAACTGTTGCTCATGTGTATCAGGCCACTGCTCGGCAAATGTAGGTCTATTCTTCATTTCACGTAATGTATTTATTAGTGTTTCCTGGTGTCTATTAGCTCGTGGTTCCATGTACGTAAGTAGTTCATCTACTTTTCTATCTAAGATATGACGGGGCCACGCAAACGGTGAGAACACAATGTCAGGATGAAATGCAAACATAATCTTTGTTTCAATACGAACATCTAGTTCCAATGACAAGTCAAATAAGTCTTTTAGAGAGAACATACCTGGACCTGTGATAGTCAAATCAAATAACATCTTATGCTTGCCGCCTGGTGCTTCTAGTCCCTGCTTGAAGTTTGCAAGCCAGTCTTCCCACACAATACCTTTACGAATGAACTCTACAATATCACCCGTACCATCAATTGATGCACACATCAGCCAATCTTTAAACTGCGGCAAATAATCGAAGAGACGCTTTCCCTGATATGCTATACGTGACAAGTTCGAATTGTAACGCAAATAACAGTTCTTTGCAGAACCGTTCTGTATCATTTCTTCTAACGCCCACCAATGAATATCATACATAAGTGGTTCCCCACCGACCCAGTATATTTCTTCTACGATACCGTCACTGATTGCTTTCTTAAACTCTGGCTCAACAACATTACGTTGGAATAGTGTCATCTTTTGCTTAACATCAGTCTGCATAAACGGCTGATGTTCAGGAGACCATAAGTTATTTTTTTTCTTTTCTGCTTCCCACGATGAACTCAACTGTTCTCCGCACATGCGACATTTAAAATTACACAAGTTACTATAACGATAATCAAACGAAATTGTGGGCATTGTCGTATAACCGTCGTCATCTGTCTTGTCGAATGCTTCTTGTATTTTGTCTTTAAACAACTTGCCAGTAAACCAATTTCGGTACGAACTCAGTGACAAAATATCATCGTTACAAACGTCACATTGTGGGATACGTTCACCGGCCATCAGTTTCTTACGAATGTCACGCATATACTGTGAGTTCCAGTGTTCTTCCAATGATACTGGATTAAACTCATCTGCTGCAGTTTTTGATTCTTTTATTTCACCATATGTTTCGTCGTTTGACGCATCGATGTATTGCTTTTGAAATGAGTGTTCTTCACGTGACGCACAACATAATCTACGCTCACCTTGTGGAGAGATGTACGTATGAGTCCACGGAGCCATGCAGAATACTTTGTTTTCGCTAGATTCTGTATGTTTTCCAGTCTCGTCTATTATTGGTATTTTTCTTACTGTCATTTTGGGAAAAACAATCGATCCATCATATTATGCTCAGTATGTTCTAATTTGTAATATCCCAAGTCAAACAAAAATTGTTCTAAGGCCATATGACTTGCTTCTACTTGTATTGTAGGTTTATATGATGATATAATATTTTCTGCACCGAGTATTACATTATAATCTACTTGTTCGCAATCTACTTTTAAAAAATCTACGTCACAATTAACAATATTATCAAGTGTGTTAGTTTCAATTTTGTGCATATTGATAGTGTTAGTATCTATATTAGAATTTTCTACTTCTCGTTTCATTTGTTCTTCAGATATAGTAGACAGATATTGGTTTTCTGTAAACTCGTACCAAGTAACTGTATCTCCGACTGTATCCGACAAACATGACTCAACTAATGTAACATTAGATAAGTCCCCTAAACGATTTTTAGTTTCTTTTCTGAGAATTCCATCAATACTAATAACATTGTCAAACATTGTAGCATAGTGACTGCTATATTGTCCTTTGTCTAATCCACAATCAACGCATCGTGTCCAACGTCCTGGATTAAGTTTACTATGCATAGCTAGTGGAAACCATAATGTTGCTGCGCCTATATGATCATAGTCCATTCTTCATACTCCTAAGTTATCAGTATCTGTATTCCATCCATGCACTACTTTTTCATGATCATCATCACCGCCGTCATATGCTTCAGATGTAGCAGGATTTCCATTTCTTTCTATTACGTCTAATACAAATGTCTTTGTTTTAATTTGTTCTACAGTAGGCACTTCTGCTTCTAATGTCTTATACCAATCTGCAATAGGACCTTTGAATGTCTCTAAAAAGTTCTTTTCACGTCTTACATCAAATTGTGAAAAGAATGCCTTAAAGTCGTTGTATAGTTTTGTTTGGTCTGCTGTATTTTTATGCGGTGTCTTAACAATATCGAGATAATCGATCAATCTATGTATACTTGCTAATTCACTGTCGCCTAACATACGCTGCGGACGTTCAGAGTTTACCCATGTTTCTAGTTTATTTTTGTAAAATGTTTTAATATCTTCTGGTAAAATAGCTGCACTTTGGAAACTTGGAAATCTTAAAATATTTAACGATAAGGTTGGAGCACGACGACCATAATCTTCACGCAAGTCTAACATTTCGTCCATAAACTCTGTAATAGTTGTTAAGCATAATGAATTGATAGTCATCATCATATGTAACTTAGCAACATTTGATTCTTTAAGAACACGATGAATGTTTGACTTCCACAAATCGTAATCTAGCCCGTCACGTATATATTCTGCTTGATCTTTTTGTGCTTCCATTGAAGTATAAATTTCAAAATTAGGAACACTCCAACTTTTTTCAATTAACCTGTCAAGTACCTTAGGTGTCTCTGGACTTAGGTTACTGTTAATAGCAAACCTCATAGTTCTAGCACGATAAGGATTTTGTTCAAACCATTCAAACAATTTCCAAGTACCTGTGTGCATAATAGGTTCGCCACCTGTAATTCGTATTTCTTCTAAATTATCAGCTAAATCACTTTCCCACCATTTCCAAAATGCTTGAATGTAAGGATTATCTTCTTGTTTTTTAGTAATCGGTTCTGCATGTGGTGCATTGTCGATAAAATGCCCTCTGCCGTCACTTTGTATATTCTGATATGCACCATAATCGTTTATATCTTTAACCCATGCAGTTGAAAAACTTGGATTACAGTACGAGCATTTTAAATTACATGCTCTGTCAAACGAAATTTCTAATGTTCGCAGTGTGACGTTGTCATCCCATGGCATGACTGTTGTTTTTTGAATATCTTCATCTTTAAAAATTTCTGTTTTGAAAGTTCTGTCACTTACATGATTTTTTCCTAAATCTTCGACTTTCCAGCAATATTCACATTCAGCAGGACGCTCTCCATTTAACATCAACTTGCGCATTTTCTTTTTATGATTCGTATTGTGTATCGCAGATGGATTGTTTTCTAGTTCATTGATATCGATTTGGTGTGCAGGAGGATGGTGACAGCTGGCCGTCTGGCCATTACTTAACCAAATTGTAGCATTATACCATTTTGCTGCACAATATGTAGAACTAATAGGATTCATTATACGTTCTTTATATTCCTGAAGTGTTTCGCTAGGTTTTCTCATTTATTATTTCCTGTTTCTTTTATACAATCATTGTACCACTCAGATAATTGTGGGAATGTTTTTGTAAAGTTAACATTTCGACGTTCATCAATCTGTTCAAAATACTTTAAAAATGTTTTTCTTCTATTTGCAATCTCTTGTGAAGATATATCTTTTTTCCCATTTTTAATCCATGCAACATCACGTTTTAGTTTAGCAATTTCATGTGGTCTAAAACCATGAAATGTTTTATCATAATCATCTTTTTCTTTATTATCTTCCATAAACTGGATGCAGTTTTCCAATGTTTCAATTAATTTTGGATAAAACGCAGCATTCTGTGCACTCATCCAATTCGGCTCACGTAAATAGGGAATATCAAATCCAACTCGTTGTCTCTTTTTTCGCACAAATGGCGGGTGTGTTCTGGAATCATCAGTTACAACTTCGAACTGTTCGACTTGATTTTCATATCCAAACTCTATACGTAAATCAAGTATCATTTGTAAGTAATCTTTAAGTTTTGGTATACTCAGAAGATTAAATGTATTAATAAATGTAACTTCTGTACCGTGTGTTTCCGATAGTACTGTCCTAACATTATTTAACATTATATCAAAATTTAATCCTGTGCGGATATATTCTGCTTGTTCACCGACACTATCTACACTTACAAATAAACTAAAATGTTTACAAGCAGGAGAAACATACCAATGATTCCCAGAATCTGGATTATACTTTTCTTTATCCTCCCATACTCTCACTGTTTCGATCTTTTTTAATTTATTAATAAATTTTTCAAATAGTGATTGATCGGGAGGACACATATTACTTGTAATACTTAAATCTAGTGTGCTATTAGGATTTATGTTTACATAGTCTAATACTTTAAAAGTATTTTTATCCATAAGAGGTTCTCCGCCTGTCATGCGAAATACTTTTAAGTCCTTGTATAAGTCAGGCCACCAGTCCCAAAACGCCTGTATGTATGGATTATCAGCTTGGCTAACCTGAATAGGCATTAGCCCTGCACTCCTGAGACTTGGAATATCATTATGTTTTTGATCTCCAATATCATAAGGGCCAAATTGGTTTATTTCTTTTTCCCATTCTGTACTTAAATGCGGACTACAATAAGTACACTTGAAGTTGCATGCCTGATTAAAATTTACTTCAACATAACGTGGGTTAATGTTTTCGTCCCAGCCACCTTCGACAACTTCATCCCATGCATCTTTTACCCACCACTCACTTGATCGATAATGTCTGTCACTCAAATGAGGGCCGTTAGGCGCATCTTCGATATTCCAGCAATATTGACAACCTTCGGGACGTTTCCCTTCACACATTTGTTTACGCTGACGTACTTTTTCATGAGTATTATGCAACGCTTTGGGAGTGATAGCAAGCTCACTCAAAGGTATTTTATGTGTGGGAGGATGATAACAGCTTTGTGTTAAGCCTTGTGGCAAATGCATACTAACCTGTAACCACTTTGCCATACACATAGTAGGACTTATTGACTCTAGTTTTGTTTTTGTTTTCTTTGCATTTTCAAAGTAATTAGTTGACATTAATCTTCGATACTTCCTTTTACTTGATCTTCTCGAATTTGCGGACCTAATCTACTTGGATTACGATATACTGTTTTCCAAAAACGTGATCCATCAACACCAACATCGGCGATTTCTAAATCTAGTTTACCACGTAGTTCACTTCCAAGTTCCAATGTGCGAGCTTTAAGTTTGTCAGGACACCAGCTAACACCTGTACGTGGACATAGTTCAACTCCGTCTGCAAATTCAGGTAATAATTCTGTATTAAAATAATTACTCAACCAATCAAAGTCACGTACATTTCTCCAATCCCAATCTTGTCGTGTAATATTTGTCATATATGCACCAAGACGTGCACCGTAAATAGCCCATAGTCCGTTTGTTGTATCTTCTCCGATTGTCATCCATACCATTAAACGTCTGTAGTTTTCTCTAAAAATTTGTTTAAGTTTCTCAGGAGGAACAACATCGCCGTTTTCTAACCCCATTTTAACACCTTCACGGAAACCAGCACGCCATG
>Ga0255754_10000752_pt1 | contig 25485 bp, 23 predicted proteins | sample 101ome_22_FD_179954 | JGI IMG/M metagenome (GOLD analysis project Ga0255754, IMG submission 179954) | Coastal salt marsh microbial communities from the Groves Creek Marsh, Skidaway Island, Georgia - 101412BT metaG (version 2) | ecosystem: Environmental > Aquatic > Marine > Intertidal zone >... | reverse complement strand
GGCCTTGGCGCCGACCCGATGGGAGTAGAGTAGCGTAATATCATGCGCTAACAGCTTGGGCAGCAGGTGGTTGAGCGCCTCGTTACTGTAGAGATCCCTGTTGTATAAAATCGTGATACGCATAAAAGACGGTTAGCGGGTGATCGAGTGGTCAAAAAGTCGATATGACATGAGTTGAACAAGTAGCGGATAACGCCACGCCGATAGCGCAAGTTTATCAGAAAGCTTTACGATGCTTGCCATAGCGGACGCGGCTTGAGCCCATTGGCTGTGCTGTTGGTCGGAGATGTCTCTAACCGGATAAAAGGATGTGTTTCAGTATGCGTCACTACCCCCCGAAAGTGGCTTTGGCGATCGTTATCGCCAATATGATAGGCACGGGTGTGTTTACCTCTCTCGGCTTTCAGCTGTTGGCCATATCGTCGACCACCACCATTCTTTTCCTCTGGTTTCTCGGTGGCATTTGTGCGCTGTGCGGGGCGCTTTGCTATGCCGAGTTGGGTTCCCGTCATCCGGCCTCCGGGGGCGAATATCATTTTTTGACCGAGTTGATCCACCCCTACGCGGGATTTGTGTCGGGAGTCGTCTCGGCAACCGTTGGCTTTGCCGCGCCGATCGCTCTCGCGGCCCTGACTTTTGGTAGTTATCTCGAGGCCGCGGGCGCGCCTGTAGATCCCCAGTGGTTGGCCACCGTCTTGATCGTGGTGCTAGTCGCGATTCACACTCGGACCCATGCCGAGAGCTCCGCCGGGCAGTATTACTTTACCGCGCTCAAGATTGTCTTGATTGGTTTTTTTATCCTGTTGGCGCTCTATCAAAAGCCGAGCTATCTGGATCAGATTGAGCTTTCGGGCGCTTTCTTTGGTGAGTTGTTCAGTGGCGAAGTGGCGATAGCCCTGATCTACGTCACTTATGCCTTCTCCGGTTGGAATGCGGCAACTTATATTCTGGGCGAGATGGAGAATCCAAAGCGCGACCTGCCGAGGGTATTGCTCCTAGGCTGCACCATAGTCGCTTTACTCTATTTGGCTTTGAATGCGGTTTTTCTGATGTCGGCGCCGATTTCTGCGTTGAGAGGCGAGGTTGAAATTGGTTATGTAGTGGCGCGCTATCTGATGGGTGAGCAGGGGGCGCTGATCGTTTCGATCGTGCTGGCCGGCATCTTGATTTCTACGGTGAGTGCAATGGTGCTGGCAGGCCCACGAGCGCTACAGAGATTGGGCGGTGATTATCGGCAGTTTGGTTTTTTGGGAAAGCTCAATGCTGCCGGTATTCCAAAAAACGCCATCGTTATCCTTTCCGGCATTGCCTTGGTGTTCTTGTGGACTTCTACCTTCGAGCAGATTTTGATAGCCGCGGGCTTGCTCATGGCGCTGAACACGTTTGTCACGGTGTTGGCGGTATTTATTAGCCGGCGCAGGGTGGAGAGCGCCGCTCTTGGCAGCTCCTTTGCCATGCCGCTGTATCCCCTGCCGGCCCTGATATTTTTGCTGATTACGGGCTGGACCGTGATTTACACGGCCGTCCAATTTCCGGTGCAGGTAGTCGCGGTGGTATCCCTGCTCGTTCTGGGTTACCCGCTGTTCTCGCGGCTGAGTCGCAGCTGACCTCTAACCCCGCGCCGCTAGCGGGAGGCTAGACATTGAAGCGAAAGTGAATGACGTCACCATCGGCAACCACGTAGTCCTTACCCTCCAGACGCCAGCGCCCCGCGTCTTTGGCACCCGCCTCTCCACGGTACTGTGTGAAGTCCGCATAGCTAATGACTTCAGCACGAATAAAGCCTTTTTGGAAGTCGGTGTGGATCACACCCGCCGCCTCTGGCGCAGATGCTCCTACCTTCACGGTCCACGCTCTGACTTCCTTGGGCCCGGCAGTGAAGTACGTTTGCAGATTCAGCAGGGCGTAGCCCGCCCGTATTACTCGATTAAGCCCGGGTTCGGTCATACCCATTTCAGCGAGAAACTCGATTTTTTCATCGTCTTCCAGCTCAACAATCTCTGATTCCAGCTTGTTGCAGATCGCGACTACCTGCGCGCCCTCAGCTTGCGCCAGTGCCGTAACCGCATCAAGGTGCGGATTTCCTTCGAAGCCGTCCTCGGCGACGTTGGCGATGTACATGGTGGGTTTGGTGGTTAGCAGATGCATTGTTTTGACAAGGGCGGTTTCATGCTCGTCGAGATCAAGGGCTCGAACAGGCTTGGCCTCGTTCAGATGGGGAAGCAGCTTATCTTCCAATAGGGCCTTTATGGCGACGGCCTCTTTGTCGCCGCTTTTTGCTGTTCTTACGACTTTGGTGAGCTGTTTTTCGCAGGACTCCAAGTCCGCGAGCGCCAGCTCGGTATTGATCGTTTCGATATCGGCTAGTGGGTTAATTTGGTTGGCAACATGAATGACGTTGGGGTCCTCGAAGCACCGGACAACATGGGCGATGGCATCGGTTTCACGAATATTCGCGAGAAACTGATTGCCAAGACCCTCGCCTTTTGATGCTCCGGCCACGAGACCGGCGATATCGACGAATTCCATGGTCGCGGCAATTTCCCGTTCCGGTTTTACGATGGCCGCGATCTCGTCCTGGCGTGGATCGGGAATGGTCACCACACCCGCATTGGGTTCGATGGTACAAAAAGGAAAGTTTTCTGCATCGATACCGGCGCGGGTAAGCGCATTAAACAAAGTCGACTTACCAACATTCGGTAAGCCTACGATGCCGCATTTAATTCCCATGATGTGTCCTTCTCAGAAAAGCTGGGCAGTTAACCCGGTTGTGTTGTGTCAATACTGTGTAATTGCGTCATCGCCTTGACTGGGTCTCCTTTAAGGAGCAGTGGCAAGGCATCGACCGCTTCATCGATGATTTGATCAATAGCTTGCCGGTCGCCAGCACTTGGTTTGGCAAGCACGTAACCCGAGACTTTGCTTGCATGGCCGGGATGGCCGATACCGATTCTCAGACGATGAAAATCCTGTTTTCCCCCAAGGGCGGGAATGATGTCCCGGAGCCCATTATGACCACCATGGCCACCGCCTTGTTTAAATCGTGCTTGGCCAGGGGGGATATCCAATTCGTCATGGGCGATAAGAATTTGATCGGGAGGTATACGAAAAAAGTTAGCCGCTGCAGCGACTGATTTGCCACTTTCATTCATGAACGTGCTGGGAATCAGCAGCCGCAAATCGCTATCCGCCAGCGAAATACGCGCCATCTGGCCGAAAAACTTCGATTCAGTCGCTAAGGTGACGCCTGCTCGCCGAGCCAGCTCGGCAATAAAAAAGGCACCCGCGTTATGGCGGGTGCCTTCGTATGCCTGACCAGGGTTACCAAGCCCGACAATGAGTCGGATCCCAGTCATGATCGAGCTTAGTCTTCGCCGTCAGCTTTAGGCTCATCCGCAGCTGACTCTGCAGCAGCTTCGGCTTCGCCCTCACCAGTATCGTCATCATCGGCCTTACTGCCTTTGGGCGCATTGACAGACGCAATGGCAAGGTCATGATCCTCGCCCAGGGCAAGTGCCGTAGAGGTCACGCCTTCGGGGAGGGTTAAGTCCGACAGGTGGACGATTTGTCCAACTTCAACCTCAAGCATATCGACTTCGATGTACTCGGGGATGTCTTTGGGCAGACACTGGATCTCGATATCTGTCGCCTGATGCTGGATCATACCGCCGCCCAATTTGACGCCCGTACACTTGTCTTCGTTTACAAAGTGCAGTGGGACGTTGACTTTGAGTGCCTTGTTGGCCTCCACGCGCATGAAGTCAACATGCATGGGAAAGCCTTTAGCGGGATGCCGCTGCAGGTCTTTGAGAATGGCCGACTCTTCCTTGCCGCCGACGTGGATGCTCAATACCGATGCGTAAAACGCCTCGCTCTCAAGCATCTTTTCGAGATCCTTGCGGATCAAGCTAATACTGCTGGCAGCATCTTTCCCGCCATAGATAATACCGGGCACTTTGTTCTCGAGACGACGGAGGCGGCGGCTCGCACCTTTCCCTTCATCGACCCGAACCTCGGCTTCGATCACAAAAGATTCAGACATGGTCTGGCTCCTTATATAAACACCACTTTGCCTGCGACCGGCGCAATGGTGGGTTGGTTTTACACTCGATGATGTTAGTCATCAAAGAGTGCGCTGATTGATTCTTCGTTACTCACGCGGCGAATTGATTCCGCCAATAAATCCGAAATGGTGAGCTGCCGAATGTTGCTAATGGCTTTGGCTTCGGCAGATAGTGGGATGGTGTCTGTGACCACCAGTTCATCCAAGGATGAACCTCTAATGTTATCTAACGCTTTACCTGACAACACGGCGTGCGTGCAATAAGCCACTACTTTTATGGCGCCACGCTCTTTCAAAGCGGTCGCCGCGCTGCACAGCGTGCCCGCGGTGTCGACCATGTCATCAACAAGCAAGCAGGTTCGACCGTCGACATCGCCGATCAGGTTCATGACCTGAGCCTCATTGGCTTTGGGTCGACGCTTGTCGATAATGGCGAGATCAGCTTCATCGAGCTGTTTGGCAATTGCTCGCGCCCGAACCACGCCGCCGATATCTGGCGATACCACGATAAGGTTTTCGTAGTTACGCTGAACAATGTCGCTGTTAAGAACCGATGACGCGTAGACGTTATCCACTGCACAGGTAAAAAAGCCCTGTATTTGTTCCGCGTGAAGGTCGACGGTGAGTACCCGGTCCACGCCGACGGATGCCATCATATCCGCAACAACTTTTGACGAAATGGGGACCCGTGCTGAGCGCACACGGCGATCCTGACGTGCGTAGCCAAAATAGGGAACCACGGCGGTAATGCGTCCGGCGGAGGCGCGTCGCAGCGCGTCAATGATGAGCAGAAGCTCCATCAGATTGTCATTGGTTGGCGCGCAGGTGCTCTGCAGCACAAAAACGTCCTTACCCCGCACGTTCTCACCAAGCTCGACCGTCACCTCTCCATCGGAGAACTTGCTGACATTTGCGTCGCCCAGCGTGAGGTACAGGCGATCGGCGACCTTGCGAGCAAGATCGGGGTTAGCGTTTCCCGTAAAGACCATCATCTTTGATGACATGATGGGTCCCTCTCCCTGACAGCGTTAGGTAAATGGCTGGGGTGGCAGGATTCGAACCTGCGAATGGCGGGATCAAAACCCGCTGCCTTGCCACTTGGCGACACCCCAATTCGTTTAAAACACATTGCTGGCTAGCGATCTGGGTGCTGATTCATCCCTTTCGCTACCACGACGTCAAAGCGTGGCGCCAGTTCGGCGGCTACCTGCCGGGCGGCCGCCTCGTTATCAAAACTACTGAAGACGCATGCTCCGCTACCGGTCATCATTGCTGGAGCCATTTTTTGCAATGATATCAGTGCGTTACGTACTTCTGGGTAGCGTGCTGTGACGACCGACTGCAGGTCGTTTCGCACCCCCCCCTCAAAAAAGGCCGGTATTGTGATTGGCGGCGTGTCCCTTGTCAATTCTGGGGCCGTGAATACTGCCTTTGTACTCACATGGCAGTCTGGACACACAATTGTGTACCAGCACACGGGCAGCTCAAGGGGGGTTAATAGGTCCCCGATGCCTTCTGCCCACGCTGTCTTGCCGTAAATGAATACCGGGACGTCGGCGCCTAGGCTTGCCCCTATTTCGGCGAGTTCGTCGAGGCTTCGGTCTAGGCCCAACAAGGTGTTGAGTCCAAGGAGTGTTGTAGCCGCATTGGAGGATCCCCCCCCTAAACCGGCCCCCATGGGAATATTCTTCTCGACGTGGATGACGACATTGGGCTCTTCGGTAAGGTGGCCCGTCAGACGGCGTGCCGCCTTGATGATCAGATTATCGCGCTCGAGCACCCCATCGAGCTGCCGCGCGAGTGAAATGCCTCCCGCATCAGCGAGCTCCAGCGTGATCTGATCTCCCCAGTCCAACAGTTGAAACAGGGTTTGGAGTTCGTGATACCCGTCTTTCCGTTGCCCCGTGACATGCAGAAATAGATTGAGCTTGGCGGGCGACAGTAGAGATAGTCGACTGCTCACGTTGAGCCCCCTCCCCACACCTCGAGGCTAGTGATAACGACTCGCGCTTTAGCCTCTCCCAGAGACCACTCGAGAATTCGGGGCACGCGGAATCCGCCCAGGACCTGCCAGGTGACCACCTCGCTTGACCAAGAGTTGGATGCCGCGGGCTGCCCAATCAATGACCCCGCTATTTCATCAAGGGGCACCTCAGTCAGGATACTGCCGAGCGTCGAGTTACCCGACAGCGTTTCAAGGGGTTGGGGCCCTTTACCGTCATTCCACGTGACGATGCTGTCGCGTCGCGCGACGGTAATACCGCCTATTCCCGTAGGGCCACTCAGGCGGACGGTGTCAGTCAGCGCATTTTCGTGCTGCCAATTAAAAGCCAGGTTTTGTGCGTCGGCTTCCAAGGTTACCGTCGCCTTTCCTCGCATCTGCCAAGGCCTGCCTTCGAGCGATAATTTCGGATAGCTTGTGTCGTCTGCGTCGACCTCCTGCGGCGGGGTTGTGACACAGGCGGTGAGGCAAATGACACTCACCGATGAGAGGGCCCATTGGCAAAGCGCTTTAATCATCGGGTGAGGCGTCGAGGTCGGCGCCCAGTCGCTCGATGGCGCTGGTGATATGAATGCTGTCGGGGTGTTGCTCCAAGGACCGGCGCCAAATATCTCTTGCGGCATCCCGCTTACCTGTGGACCAAAGCGCCTCTCCCAGATGCGCCGCTACCTCGGGGTCGGGAAATTTATTATAGGCTTGTTGCAGCAGATCAATCGCCTGATTGTTGCGACCCAGCTTGAAGTAAACCCAGCCCAGGCTGTCGAGAATGGCGGGTTCCCCTGGAGAAAGAGTTAGCGCGCGCTCGATGAGTTCGGCGGCCTCTGCATAACGGGTGGTGTGAATTGTCAGCGTGTAGCCAAGCGCATTAAGCGTCGTTGCGTTGTTGGCATCGAGGGCCAGGACAGCTCGCAGATCGACCTCCATGGCGTCGATATTGCCCATGGTCTCCTCGGCCATGGCGCGCGCATACAGCAGCGACAGTGACTCTGGAAAATCGTGAAGGCCTTCGCTTAGAACTCCAATGGCATCCGCCGTTAGATCACTCTCCTGCAGTAGTTCGGCTTGAAGTAAATACAGCGCCTCGGCTTGTCCAGGGCTAGTTGTGCGGGCGGCGTAAAAAATCTCTGCAAACCCCGTTAGGTCGTCTTGCGCGAGGGTCAGGCGACCGGCTCGCCGAATCGCATCGCTGAACTCCCGGCTGGGGCCAACTTTTTTGAAGGCGGCGACAGCGGCCTCGGTGTCGTCACGTGCGGAGGCGACTCGGCCCAAGTAATAGTAGGCCTCATCAACCCGCTGCTCGAGAGCTAACAACGCCGTGAGCCATTGCTCGGCGTCATCGTAGTGTGCCATTTCCAAATCGATGAGTGCCAGGGAGTACAAGTAATCTCCGTTACGAGGAGATAATTTCCTCAGGGCATCAAATTCATGCCGCGCTTCGGCAAGTTTTTTTTCACTCGCGAGTAGCCGAGCGTACTGTAGCCGCAGGGCTTCATTATCGGGATAGGTGTTTACCGCGCGGTGGAGCCGATCAAAGGGTTCTTTTGCACTGGTATCCAGTTTTACCTGAGTCCAAAGTACCAACGCCCGGTCATCGTCTGGGGCGAGCGCTAAAACTGGATCTAGATCCTCGAGGCACTGTGCGTAACGGCCTTGCTCTCGGTGCAAAAACGCCAGCGCGATACCGACATCAGGGCTGTCCGGCCAATCCTGAGCCAGTGCTTCGATGGCCTCGGCCAAGCGCTCTTGTTCAGCGGGTGACATGTCCCGAAAGGACACAAGCAAGGCCGGTGCATTCACCTCCGCACCCCGTTCTAGGGCTTGTCGCGCATAAGTCACGGCTTCTTCGATTCGTCCTGCGCGAATCAGCAGTGCCATCGAGGTCGCTGACGCGGCTGCATCGCTGCTGTCTTGCGCGGCCAAACGAAGTGCCAGCGGTAGCGTTAACCCCTCGTTTTGTCGAAATTCTGCCAGTCGCAGTGCCCGACGTGTGAGTTCGGGGTCATCAAGCAGCATCGCCTGTTCGGCGAGAATAGACAGTGCGCCATCAAATTCCCGCTCCCGCAGTAGGAATTCAGCGGTCAGGAGAGGAAGAAGACTGGACTCGGGTATGGGTACCTCGACGGCTGGCGTGGCAGCATCCTCGGGCTTGCCCCGATCACGTTGGCCTCGGGCGGAGTCACTTGGGCCGCTTACTGAGGTCGATTCGTTTGCCTCAACGCCGCTCCCAGCCCTTTGGGTGGCACCACTACAGCCGCCCAGCAGTAATAAAGGCAGCAACAGGTAAGGCAGGGTGTTAACGGCGTGGCGCAAGGGGGTCATAGGGCAGATGATGGCACAGTGATTGGATGAAACCCACGGAAAAGGGTTTACAGGCGAAAACCCCCGGTTCTTGCTATTATAGCGGCTTACTTTTTCCGGCGCTGACCTTTGTTGCAAGATTTAATCGCCATCGGTATCAATCATGATTCTGCGTCTATAGAGACGCGGGAGCGTGTTGCGTTTGCACCCGAGGACATTGCCGGAGCATTAGAGGCGCTCATTGCGGCTACGCCATTGGAAGAGGCCGTTATCCTCTCTACCTGTAATCGAACCGAAATTTACGGCGTGATGAGCTCGGGCAGTGAGCCGCTTACGGCCAGTGATGCCCTGGTGGCATGGGTGTCTACGTTTCATGGTTTAAGTGAGGGGGCGCTGGCCACCTGCACTTATCGCCACCATGGAGCGCAGGCAGCTACGCACTTGGTCAGAGTTGCCGCGGGTTTGAACTCGCTGGTGCTCGGTGAGCCTCAAATTTTCGGGCAGCTCAAGTCCGCCTTTGCCGTGGCGGAAGAGTCGGGGGCAGTCGGAAGTCGCTTTGCCAGCATTTTCCCGGGGGCTTTCCGCATCGCAAAGAAAGTCCGAACTGATACCGCGATAGGGGAAAACCCTGTCTCGGTCGCTTATGCGTCGGTCGATCTCGCAGGCCATATTTTCTCTGATTTATCGAAACGCACAGCGCTACTTCTCGGTGCGGGAGAGACAATAGAGCTGGTAGCTCGTCACCTGTGTGACGCGAATCTCGGCAGGTTAATGATAGCCAATCGAACCCTAGCGCGAGCGCAGTCGATGGCAGAGGAATTCGATGCGGCCGCCATCATGCTGGCCGATGTGCCGGAGCGACTTGCCGAGGCCGATATTGTGATCAGTGCCACAGCAAGCCAGCTGCCGGTGTTGGGTAAGGGTGCCGTAGAGAGTGCGATTCGCAAGCGCCATTTTCGACCCATGCTGATGGTGGACCTCGCTGTCCCGAGGGACATCGAGCCCGAGGTGGCCGAACTTTCTGATGTCTATCTCTACACCGTTGATGATTTGCGGGATGTCATAGAGGAAAACCTCCGGCTGCGCGCGTCAGAAGCCAGCAAGGCAGACAGCATTGTGCTCGAGGGTGTGGTGCAGCTCGAGGAAGATCTCAGAGGCCGGCAGTCTGCCGATGTCGTAAAAAAATACCGAGAGTCAGCGTTGTCGATTCAAGAGGTGGAGCTGGCGCGAGCGCTCAAGGCCCTTGAGCGCGGTGAGACCGGTGTCGAGGTGGTGCGCCGCCTCGCTCGGGATCTGACCAACAAGCTCATTCACGCTCCTACCGCTGGGCTTCGTCAGCTGGCACGCTCGGGGGATGACGGTCAGGTGGACCAAGCAAAGGCGCTTCTGGGTTTGGATGTTGGGCTCGACGACCGCACCAATGACGACGAGAAGCCCACCCTGCAGTGAAAGATTCTCTCAAGACCAAACTGGATAGCCTCAGAGATCGCCACGAGGAGGTCGCCGCCTTGCTGGGTGACGCCGATACCTTGTCGGATCAGGATAAATTTCGTGACCTGTCAAAAGAGTATGCGCAACTTGATGAGGTCGTGAAGGCCTATAGCCAGTGGATCTCAGCCGTTGGAGACGCTGAGGCGGCAAGAGAAATGTTGAGCGATTCAGATCCGGACGTTCGCGAGTTGGCTGCCGAGGAGCTTGAGGGTGCCGGGGAGCGCGTGGTTGCTCTGGAGGCAGAACTACAGATACTGCTGTTGCCGCGGGATCCAAGAGACGCCCATAACGTGTACTTAGAAATCAGGGCTGGCACCGGTGGTGATGAGGCGGCCATTTTCTCTGGCGACCTGTTCCGCATGTACAGCCGCTATGCCGAGGCCAATCGATGGCGTTTGGAAGTCATTTCGGAGCGACAGGGAGAGCACGGTGGCTTTAAGGAAATCATCACCCGAATCGAAGGTCAGGACGTTTATGGCCATCTAAAGTTCGAGTCCGGAGCTCATCGCGTGCAGCGCGTTCCGGAAACCGAATCTCAAGGGAGAATTCACACGTCGGCGTGTACTGTCGCCGTGATGGCAGAGCCCGACGAGGTTGAAGAGATCGATATCCGTAAGGAAGATTTGCGTATTGATACGTTTCGCTCCTCTGGCGCCGGGGGGCAGCACGTCAACACCACGGATTCGGCGGTGCGTATTACCCACCTGCCCACAGGGCTGGTCGTGGAATGTCAGGACGAGCGGTCCCAGCACAAGAACCGCGCGCGGGCGATGTCTCTGCTCCAGGCCCGACTGCTGACGGCCGCCGAGGATAAGGCCGCCAGCGAACAGGCGGCGGAGCGTCGTAACTTGGTGGGCAGTGGAGATCGCTCAGAGCGGATTCGCACCTACAATTTTCCTCAAGGCCGGGTGACTGATCATCGAATCAATCTGACACTTTATAAACTCGATGAGGTCATTCAGGGCGATCTCGACGCGTTGATCAAACCTTTGCGCACGGAGCATCAGGCAGATTTGCTCGCCGCCATGAGTGGCGATTTGTGACCAGCGCTCGGGATCTGATCGATTCTGCCCAAATTTGCGGCAGAGAAGCAGAGCAACTCGTGTTGACCTTATTAGGACGCGATCGCGCGTGGTTGTTTACTCACGACAAAGAGCCGGTTGAGGCCGAGTCGATTTCGGTTATTCAGCAAGCGCTGAGAAGGCGTGAACAAGGCGAACCCGTCGCTTACATCATCGGGTCGAGGTCCTTTTGGAACCTTGAGTTAGCCGTTACGCCGGCGGTGCTGATTCCTAGACCCGATACCGAGTTACTTGTGGAGTGGGGGGTGGAGCGTATTCATCGGGCAGGTCTTGAGCGCTGCCTCGACTTGGGTACCGGGAGCGGCGCGATTGCGTTGGCTATCAAGGCCGAGTGCCCGTCCTGTGCGGTGACTGCTGTGGACCGCTCTGCCGCGGCTCTGGCAGTGGCCCAAGCCAATGGGGAGTCATGCCAGCTTCAAGTGGCATGGCTGGAGGGCGATTGGTTTGAGGGGTTGTCCGGGCAGCGTTGGCCGTTAATCGTAAGCAATCCACCTTATGTGCGTGATGAAGATCCACACCTGCAGCGCGGCGATTTACCGGCGGAGCCAAGGGAGGCATTGGCGGCCGGCCCCGATGGTCTGAAAGATCTCAAACACCTGATCGCCATGGCCCCGGACTTCTTGGAGGCAGAAGGATATCTACTGCTTGAGCATGGCTGGGATCAGGCTGCGGCTGTGCGCGCTTTGTTACTCAGGGCAGGTTTTAAAAACATCGAAACCCGTCGCGATCTGGCGGGCCATGAGCGCGTGACCGGGGGGTGTCTGGATCATGGATGACCTGACACTAGAGCGCTACTCGCGCCAACTTTTGGTTCCGGGATTTGATCTAGAGGCCCAGGAGCGCTTGGCCGCCAGCCGTGTTTTAGTCATTGGCTGTGGTGGCCTTGGAAGTCCTGCCGCGATGTATTTGGCGGCGATGGGTATTGGCCGGTTAACGCTTGTCGATCACGATCTAATCGAGCTCAGCAACTTGCCTCGTCAAATTGGGTTCACTGAGGCTGATGTCGGTCGATTGAAAGCCGAAGTGTTGGCAGAGCGGTTGCGAGCCATGAGCACGCAGATCGTCATTGCCCATGAACCGGTTAGTTTCGACCGTAGTGTCGCCGAGGCGCTGCTCCCCGAGACAGATCTCGTGATCGATGCGACCGACAACCATGAAACCCGATTGCTTATCGACGCAACCACCTTTGCCGCCAAGATCCCGTGGGTAATGGCCTCCGCTGTGCAAATGGCCGGTCAGGTCGCCGCTTTCTCGGCTCAGCGAGAGGAGGGCTGCTATCACTGTCTGGCCCCTGAACCTGACGTGTCGGCAGAAGGCGCTTGTGCGCGGCTGGGTATTTTGGGTCCGGTGGTGGGTGCTGTGGCGATGGAAGAGGTGTTGCGGGGAATTGCCATCCTCACTGAGATATCACCGCCGCGATGGGGGCTTATCGATATCGTTGACTTTCGGTTCGGTGAGCGTCGATCACTGCATCTCACCAAGCGAGCAGATTGTCCCAACTGTGGCGTCACGCCCTCGAGCTAGAGGACGACGCGTGCTCTTCGCCGGGTAGTCCACGCAGTAATACGCGCACCCGCAGTGCAATTAGGCCGGCACAAACGGCAATGCCGGTGATGGTCGCATACCAAAAGCCGGCGGCCCCATCACTGGGGGTTGAGGCGAGTTCCAAACCCAGGAGCCAGCCGAGTGGCAGGGCGATAAACCAGTAGGAAATCACCATTGCCACGAAGGGGTACTTGGTTTCCTTAAAAGCCCTGAGAATGAAGGAGCCCACAATTTGCGCTGCATCAAGCAGAATAAAAAAGGCGGCTAATTTTATGAGCCGGGTAGCTACTGGGCGAATTTCATCGGAGTCGGTGTACAGCGCAATGATCGCTTCGGGAAAGCTCAGCAATAAACCGGTGGTCGCGACACCAACCACTGCTGCTGCCGTCGCGCCAACGATCAATGCGCGATGAACGCCTGCGGTTCGCCCGGCCCCTATAGCATGCCCCATTCGCGTTGACATTGCGGTGCCAATTGCCAGCATAGGGATATAAAAAAGGTCCCAAATATTGAAGGCAATCTGGTGCGCTGCAATAGCGGTGTCGCCCCAGGTTGCAACGAGGAGGGCGATAAGGCTGAACACGCCCACTTCGAGGAAGAAAGTGAGCCCCATTGGCATCCCAATAGACAGGATCTCGCGAATAATGCTCCAGTTGGGAGCAACTGGCGTCCAGGCAGGAAGATAGTGACGGATGCGCTTACTGAGCACGACATAGCCGATCATAATCGCGACGCTTAACCACATGGAGATTGCGGTAGCGATACCACAACCTTTCGCCCCGAGCTCCGGAGCACCCCAATGTCCAAAGATAAATGCGTAGTTGAGGGGAATATTCAGTAAAAAGCCGATGGCGGCGGCGACCGCGAAGGGTTGCGTTACGCCAAGCCCTTGGGTGTGGTAGCGAAGCGCTTGAAAAATACCTGTTGCAGGCAAGCCAAGCGCGACCATTTGTGTGTATTCAAGCGCGAGAACTTTGGTGGTTGCCTCAAGGCCCAAAACGTCCATGACTGGCCCAGAAAACCAGGCCGCAGGGCTGAGGAGCAGGCCTAAAAAGACAGCGAGCCACAGTGACTGGGGGAGAGAATCCCTGATCTTTTGAATGCGCCCGGCACCAAAGTCCTGAGCAACGATTGTTGCTGTCGCGAAGATAGTCCCGAGTATCAGTAGATAGATAGGGAGCCAGATGTTAAAGCCTACAGCAATAGCGGCAAGGTCCTGCTCCCCGTAGCGAGCGGCCATAACCGTATCGACAACTCCGGTGCCCATCTGCGCACTTTGCGCCACGAGCAACGGCACTGCGATAGCGGAGAGATTTTTTAGTTCCTCTCTCAGGCTAGCCCATGTGAATAACGTGCCTTGTGTCACTGACTCTCACTCATTGCCGGGCCTGTCTTACTAAAACGCGTAATGAGTCCTGTTCCTTGTGCTAGACTCGGCGCTGCATTTGCCGACCGAGCCATAACTTTTGACAGACACACACGCCGATCAGGCCCCAATTGACGGAAATGACGCTGCTTCAGAGCTCGAGCCTCAAGCGGGTAAAACCCGTTTCGAAGATCTCGATCTTGATCCCAGTCTCATGCGCGGCATTGCCGATTTGGGATTCCAGCACTGCTCTCCGATACAGGCGCAGATTCTACCGCATACACTCGAGGGCCACGATGCTATCGGTAAAGCCCAAACGGGTACAGGTAAAACTGCTGCGTTTCTTATCACGATTTTCAATGATCTTTTGAATAATCCGTTAGAGGGTGAGCGGTTTCTGGCTGAACCTCGGGCTGTAATCATCGCGCCAACCCGCGAGTTAGTGATGCAAATTGCCGCCGATGCTTATGACCTCGGTCGCTATACGGGTTTGGATACGGCGACGTTGATTGGCGGGGAGGATTACCAAAAGCAGCTGCAGAAAATCCAGTCAGGGGTCATAGATTTGGTGGTGGCAACCCCCGGAAGGCTCATCGACTTTATGCAGCGCAGAGATCTTTTTCTCGATCGTGTTGAAACTCTGGTATTGGACGAAGCAGATCGAATGCTCGACATGGGTTTCATCCCACAGGTCAAGCGCATTGTCAGGGCCACGCCACGCAAGGAAGATCGGCAAACACTGCTGTTTTCGGCGACTTTTACGCAGGACATTATCAACCTCGCTCAGCAGTGGACCTTTGACCCTATCACGGTAGAAATCGAGCCCGAGCGGGTGGCTACGGCAACGGTGGATCAGCGCGTGTACTTGGTGTCGAGTAGCGAGCGGCTGCGGGTGTTGTTGAATGTTCTTCGTTCGGCAGATGCAGTCTCGACTATCGTCTTTGCCAACCGGCGGGATCAGGTGCGCTCGCTGTACGAAAAGTTGCGCAAGGCAGGCATTTCTTGCGGCATTTTGTCAGGCGAAATTACGCAGCAACGACGCACCAAGACCCTGGCCAATTTCAAAGAAGGTAAAATCGCGGTGCTGGTAGCTACCGACGTAGCCGGTCGCGGTATTCACGTTGATGGTGTCAGCCACGTCGTGAACTACAACTTACCCGAGGATCCTGAAGACTATGTGCACCGGATTGGGCGAACGGGCCGGGCGGGCGCTACAGGTGTTTCAATCAGTTTTGCCAGTGAAGACGATGCTTTTCTTCTTCCCGATATCGAAACTTTGCTGGGTGAGCGTTTGAAATGCGTGCCACCGCCCGAGGAATTGCTCGCCTGAGAGTGCGATCTTTCTAACGGAGATTTCTTAGCTCCTCACACCAAAGCAGAGTAGCCCCCACGACGGCCGCGGGAATGACGACCAGGTTCAGTACGGGAACTCCCGCGACAAATGCGACCACAGCGCCAAATCCGATGCTGCTCAGCCGCCGGGTCGCGCAGGCAGACCGGACTTCGCTGAAAGGGAGTCGATGGTTATCCATGGGATAGTCAATAAACTGGAGGCTCATCATCCATGCTCCCAGTAAAAACCACAGCAGCGGTGCCAGCGCCTGAGCGCCGGGGATAAAAGAAACGATAAGAACACCCAGCGCAAGCGGCAGGTAATAAACAATCTTCCGGATTTCTCGCAGAATGCCGCGGGGTACTTCCATGATGGCGGCCGTTACGCTTTCAAGTCCCGGCAGGGGTTGTCCCGTTACCCGCTCCTCTACTTTTTCTGCCAGCAAGGCATGAAAAGGCGAGGTAAGGATCAATACGATAAAGGTCGAGAGGTACCCTGTGGCGAGTCCACCGGTAAGCCAAAGTAGCGGTGCTATGACCCAGGTGAGGAAATGTAACCAGTCGGGGAGAGCTTCTTCTGTTACAGAGACAATGCTGTCCACGTAGCTGTAAGCCAAGCCGCCAATGAACAGGAAAAAGCCGATGTTGGCCAAAAGCGGTAAAATAACAAAAGGCCAAATACCGCGCTGGGAGAGCATGTTCAGGCCTTTGAAGAAATATCCGGCGCCTGTTATGAAGTTGCCCTGCATAGGATTGATCCTCCCTGATCTAAGAGTCAGTATATCCCGTTAGATAGAACCATAGAGTGTGTCCCATGTCAGAAAAAGATCTTTTTTTTGAAGAGATGTCTGGTGTAACGCCGCTCAAACGCGAGCCCAGAGAGCGATTGGTTAAAACAGCCGTTCAGGGGGACGTAGAATTTCGACGTGAAGCGGCTGCCGCACTCCCCAACGGGGCAATGAACTCGCTGCTCGATGAGGGGGTCGATCCGCTGGATGCCTGGTATGTCCTCGACTTCAAACGCCCCGGTATTCAGCACGGCGTATTTAAGAAGCTGCGAATGGGGCGATACGATATTGAGGCGCGACTTGATCTTCACCGCATGACCGTCAAGCTGGCGAGGGATGAGGTTAAAAAGTTTATCGACGACGCGGCGGATCTTGGCCTGCGCACGCTGCTGATTTTGCATGGCAAGGGGCAGCGAAAGAGCGAGAAGGAAAATACGGCTGTGTTGAAGGGGTACGTCAATCAGTGGTTACAGCAGCTTGAGCATGTCCAAGCGTTTCACTCCGCCCAACCCGTACACGGTGGTACCGGTGCCGTTTATGTGCTGTTGAAGAAAAGTCAGGAGAAAAAACGCGAGAATCGAGAGCGGTTTTTGAAAGGTCGTGTGCCTTACGAGGGGCGGTAACTGTTAACCGCCGGTCAGGGCACTTACCAGCAATTCATTGACAAGCTGCGGGTTGGCTTGACCCTTCGATGCCTTCATGATCTGACCGACGAAAAAGCCAATCAGTTTTTTCTGCTTTACTTCATCGGCCGCACGATACTGTGCTACTTGATCTGGATTTTCGCTGATCACTGTCGCGATCAAGCTCTCGAGTGCGCCTGCATCGCTGACTTGTTTAAGTCCTCGCTTTTCAATAATTTCATCGGCGCTGCCTTCGCGCAGCCACAAGCCTTCAAAGACCTGTTTGCCTAGCTTGCTGGAAAGCGTGCCATCAGCCACACGGGTAACTAAACCAGCGAGGTCGAGTGGGCCAATCGGTGCGTCCTCAAGTGACAGGTTCTCGCGGTTCAGTGCGGCGGCTAAGTCACCCAGCATCCAGTTGGCGGTAGCCTTTGCTTCCCCACACGCCGTCACCGTAGCCTCAAAATAATCGGCCATAGTGGGAGAGCTAACCAGCTGGGCGGCATCATAGTTGGACAGTTGGTACCGCTCGATGAAACGCTGACGTTTGGCGCCCGGGAGCTCAGGCAAATCCTGGGCGACTGCTTCGATATAGGCGTCATCGAGGACGATGGGAAGCAAATCAGGCTCTGGGAAGTATCGATAGTCGTTGGCGACTTCTTTCGATCGCATTGAGCGGGTTTCGTTGCGTTCCGCGTCGTAAAGGCGTGTCTCCTGCACGATGGATAAGCCATCTTCAAGAAGCTCTTGCTGTCGTTGTGCCTCTACGGCAATGGCTTTTTCGACAAAGCGAAAGGAGTTCACATTCTTGATTTCTGTTCGCGTCCCATAAGCGTCAGAGCCCGCGGGTCGAAGTGACAAATTGATATCACAGCGCATAGAGCCTTCGGCCATATTACCGTCTGAAATGCCGAGATAAGTCACCAATGAATGCAACGCTTTTAAATAGGCAACAGCCTGTTCAGCGGTCCGAAAATCAGGCTCGGTGACAATTTCCAGTAGGGGCGTGCCCGCTCTATTTAAGTCGACACCTGTCTGATTGGGGAATCGATCATGAACGGACTTGCCCGCGTCCTCTTCCAAATGCGCGCGGGTAATTCTGATGGGAAAAAGATCACCATCGGGCATGGGCACCTCAAAAATCCCCTCACACACAATCGGTTCGAAAAACTGGCTTACCTGGTAGCCTTTCGGGAGGTCGGGGTAGAAGTAATTTTTGCGGTCAAAGATGGAGCGTTTACCAATGCGGGCGTCGATGCCGAGACCAAACATGACGGCAAATCGCACTGCCTGCTCGTTTAATACCGGCAGCATTCCGGGCATGCCCAAGTCGACGGCACACGCCTGTACATTAGGTTCCGCGCCAAAGCGATTTGCTGCGCCTGAAAAGATCTTACTCTTCGTCGCGAGTTGTAGGTGGACCTCAAGCCCCATCACCATTTCCCACATCATCAGGATATCTCCGCCAGCGGTGGAGCAAGCCGATGGTGGTCGGTGCGTAGCTGAAAACGATGGCCGGCTTTGAGTAGGGTTGCCTCATCAAACGCTCGACCGATCAGCTGCAATCCTATAGGGAGCCCGTTGATAAGCCCTGCAGGTACGGAAAGACCGGGTAGCCCAGCCAGGTTGACCGAGAGGGTATAGACATCCTCCATATACATGGCGATGGGATCATGACTTTTGGCGCCCGCGGAGAAGGCAACACCGGGGGCTGAAGGACCGGCAATCAGGTCGCATTGGTCAAAGGCTTGTTTGAAATCGTTGCTTATAATACGTCGCACCTGTTGCGCCTTTTTGAAGTAGGCGTCGTAGAATCCCGCTGAAAGCGCGTATGTCCCCACGAGAATTCGCCGTTGAACCTCGCTACCGAAGCCCTCGCTTCTGGAGCGCGCGTACAAATCCATGAGATCTGTGGGGTCGTCACAGCGATGACCAAAGCGCACGCCATCGTATCGGGCTAGGTTGGCAGACGCTTCGGCGGGAGCGATGACATAGTAAGTCGCAATGCCTTCTTGGGTGTGCGGAAGATCCACGTCTACGAGAGTTGCCCCCTCGGCCTCAAGCTCTTTCAGCGCGTCTTGAATCCTGTTCGCTACCGTGTCGTCCAGCAGTTCACTGAAGTATTGCTTTGGTAGCCCTATGCGCAGTCCCTTAAGGTCGCCTGTTAGGGCGTCATGAAAGTTCGGTACTGGCATATCGGCAGAGGTGGAATCATTGGGATCAAGCCCGCACATAGCGTTGAGCATTAGCGCGGCATCCTCCACTGTCCGGGTCATGGGGCCCGCTTGGTCAAGTGAGGAGGCGAAGGCAATGATGCCAAAGCGCGAAACCCGCCCATAGGTGGGTTTGAGGCCGGTGATGCCGCAGAGGGATGCTGGTTGTCGAATCGAGCCGCCGGTATCGGTTCCTGTGCTGAGAGGCGCGAGCCCAGCGGCTATAGCCGCCGCGCTGCCGCCGGAACTGCCGCCGGGTACGCAGCTGAAGTCCCAGGGGTTGTGCGCGGGGCCAAAGTAGCTGGTTTCGTTGGATGAGCCCATCGCAAATTCATCCATGTTGGTTTTGCCCAGCGTGATGGCACCTGCGGCCTTAAGCTTGCTGACCACAGTGGCGTCATAGGGCGGAGTGAAGTTTTCCAGCATGCGCGAAGCACAGGTGGTTCTGAGGCCGGCGGTGCAGAAAATGTCTTTGTGGAGTAGCGGGACCCCGTTAAGGACACCCCCCTCGCCGCGGTGCCGCGCATCGTCCGCGTCTTTGGCGGCGGCGAGCGCACCCTCGTGATCGACGGTGATGACAGCGTTCAGTTGCCCATTTAGGGCATCGACACGGCTCAAATAGGCCTGCGTGAGCTCGATGGAAGAAATATCGCGATTTTCGAGGGCGCTCAACACCTCGGCGGCGGTCGCGGTAGCGAGATTAATATCCGGCATTAATCGATGACCTTGGGAACCAGAAAATAACCGTCTTCTACCGCCGGAGCCGGTTGCTGCAAATGATCGCGCTCGTTGACCTCGGTAACTTCGTCGGCTCTTAGACGCTGCTCCATGTCATGTGGGTTCGACATGGGCAAGACGCCGTCGGTATCGACCTGCTGGAGTTCGGTCACCAGGTCTAACACTCGGGTGAAGCGCTCGGTGACCTCGTCGATCCTGTCATCTGGAATTGTAAGGCGAGCCAAAAGCGCTACTTGGGCCACGTCTGAGGCTGTCACCGACATGCTGGAAATCCGAACAAAAGGGGAGCGGGAACCTACCACAGATTCACCTTGCTCAAAAACCCCTCCATTGATACATTTCCACCTTGATGGTGGGCTGAAACCAACTGATTTTTTGGCGATTTTTGGCTCTTCAACTGACAAAGTAAGCTGTTTAGTCGCTCTCCGATTGAACCGCTCTCTGCGCCTTGGCGGGACCGTGAGTCCCGTCATAAAAACAGGAATGAAAGATGTTCAAACGCCTGCGCGGCATGTTCTCCAATGACCTTTCGATTGATCTCGGCACTGCCAACACGCTGATTTACGTGAAGGATAAAGGAATCATTCTCGATGAGCCCTCGGTAGTGGCGATTCGGGTTCACAACGGTCAGAAGTCAGTCGAGGCAGTCGGTCGTGAGGCTAAGCGAATGCTTGGCAGGACACCCGGGAATATCATGGCGATTCGACCATTGAAAGACGGTGTGATTGCCGATTTTCAAGTCACGGAAAAGATGCTGCAGCACTTCATCGCCAAAGTGCATGAGACCCAGTTTATTCGCCCGAGCCCGCGGGTATTGATCTGCGTGCCTTGTATGTCGACGCAGGTAGAGCGTCGGGCCATACGCGAATCTGCGCTGAGTGCCGGCGCGAGAGAGGTGCGCTTAATCGAGGAGCCGATGGCGGCGGCCATTGGAGCGGGACTCCAGGTGGACGAAGCGACTGGGTGTATGGTGGTGGATATTGGTGGTGGCACCACCGAGATAGCGATTATTTCACTAAACGGTGTGGTTTATCGCGACTCCATTCGGGTAGGCGGTGATCGATTTGACGAGAGTATCGTGGCGTATGTTCGGCGGCGATATGGCAGCTTGATCGGAGACTCCACGGCGGAACGGATCAAGCAAGAGGTTGGTTGTGCTATTTCGACCAGTGAACTTCGTGAAATTGATGTCCGAGGACGCCATCTTGCAGAGGGTATTCCGAAAAGCTTTACGCTCAACAGCGACGAAATACGGGGTGCGCTTGAGGATCCCCTGGAATCGATACTGCGCGCTATCAAAATGGCGCTCGAGCAATCACCCCCCGAACTCGCGGCTGATATCGCGGAGTCCGGCATTGTGCTCACCGGCGGTGGTGCTTTGCTCCGGGACCTGGATAAGCGCATTGCAGCGGAGACAGAGCTGCCTGTAATTGTGGCAGAGGACCCGCTGACCTGTGTTGCCAGAGGCGGCGGAAAAGCGCTGGAGTTGATGGATCGTCACGCACTGGACTTGCTCTCAACGGAGTAACCCTGCAGGGCCTCACAGGAGCTAGGGGGACAGCCTATCAAGCCTCTTTTTCTTAAGGAAAAGCATGTGGGTTGGCGCTTGGCTCTGGTGCTGGGCGTTTGTCTGTTGCTGCTGGTCACCTATCGCGAACAGCCAATTTTTGAGCGGGCTCGTGCCGTAACGCAGGATGTTGTCTCAGTACTCTACGCGGCTGCCGCATCACCGGCCAGCGCGCTTCGATCGGTTGGGGATTTCTTTCAAACTCACCGGGTACTGCGCGAGGAAAACTCTCGCCTCGAGCAGGAGAATTTTATCTTGCGAGGGCAAACACAACGGCTTGCTGCAGTGCTGGCAGAGAATTCACGCTACCGGGATATGTTGAATTCAGCCGGTTCGCTGGAGCGTGAAGTGATGGTTGCCGAGATTATTTCAGTCACCGCCGATGCATCCCGTCATATTCTGCTGTTGGATAAAGGGAGTCGAGACGGAGTCGTTGTAGGGCAGCCGTTATTGGGGGCCGAGGGGCTTATTGGTCAGATCATTGCGGTGGGTGCGTCTACCAGTCGGGGCATTATGATGACTGACTCAACCCATGCGGTGCCGGTGCAGGTGCTTCGAAGCGGCGTGCGCGGTCTGGCTGAGGGCACTGGGGAAATCGATAACCTGATCGTGCGTCATATCGCGGCTACTACGGATATCAGAGTTGGAGATATTTTGGTGACTTCTGGACTCGGGGGGCTATTCCCGCCGGGCTATCCGGTCGCTGAAGTTGTCAGTATAGAAGACGATGAAGGATCTGCGTTTGCGACAGTAATGTCGAAACCTATGGTTGAGTTAGATCGGGGGCGACATGTCATGCTGGCGCTTGGTGTCGCAGATATCTCACGCACTGCTGAGGCGCTTTGATGCAACCCCGAGGCTCTTGGTTGATCATCGCAACCATGGTCGCGAGTATTGTCGTCTACCTCGTGCCTCTGCCTTTTGACTGGCGCTGGTTCCGGCCTGAGTTGCCTCTTATGGTGCTTTTTTATTGGGTCCTTGCTTTGCCGCAGCGAGTCGGGGTTTTTTCGGCAATGTCACTGGGACTTGTTCTTGATCTTTTAGACGGAATAGCTGTGGGCGCAATAGCTGCGGGGTCGAGCGTGGGCGCCCTCGTTATTTTGTTAAATTACCAGCGCCTCCGGCAGTTTGATGCTCTGCAGCAGACATTTGTTATCGGACTCATACTGGCGGTCGCCTTAATCGTGGTAGAGAGGCTTCAAAATTTACTGGGTTTTTCCAGTGACGGACTGCAGTTTCTTTACTCCATCCCCTTGTCGATGCTGCTTTGGATTCCCTTGCGCAACTTGCTGCGGTCGTTTCGTCGCTATTATGAGGTCGCCTGATGAAGGTTTTGCTGGCCTCCTCCAGCCCAAGACGAAGGCAATTGCTCTCCATCCTGCTTTCCGATTTCGAGTGCTGCTCTCCCGACATTGACGAGACCGAGCGGGATGATGAATTGCCGGATCGCTATGTGGAGCGGCTCGCTGTTGCAAAAGCAACTCACGCTTCCGCAGCAAACACCCTCGTCATCGCAGCGGATACATGTGTAGCGCTTGATGGAGTGATTTTGGGAAAGCCTGCCACTCGTGAACATGCGCGCACGATGTTGTTGAGTCTGTCTGGTCGGTGGCATCAGGTTTATACCGGTCTCGCGCTGTTGTCGCCGGAAAAGCGGCACTCTTGTGTGATAAAGACTGAAGTCCTTTTTGCCGATCTTTCACCCTCGTTGGTAGAGGCGTATCTGGAGACGGGTGAAGCCGATGATAAAGCGGGCGCTTACGGCATACAGGGCGCTGGGGGTAGTTTTGTTGATTCACTGCACGGTAGTTATTCGAGTGTAGTAGGGCTCCCTCTTTCGCAAACGCGCTCTGCTTTAGAGCAATGGGGTATCGCGATAAACCTCAGAGTTCCACCCTATGCAGGTTGAACGTCTCTATCATGTGACAGGGAGGTTGCTGTGGCGATCTCTGCTCGTTTTGCTCATCCTTTTAGCGGTTTACGTTTCTGGTGTCCGACTGCTTTTATCGACGTTGCCGGTGTACAAGGACGCCATTTTGCAGTCAGTGAGTGGGCAACTTGGCAGCGGCATGACGATCACGGTGCTCCAAGGCGATCTGGTTGGCTTTACTCCTGCCATTAGGCTCGAGGGATTACAGCTGCCCGCATCGGAAGCACTGGCCATTAGGGTTGTAGAAGCGAGGGCGTCGATTGATCCCTGGGCATCATTGCTCGCTTTGTCGCCTCGGCTGGGAACGTTGTTTGTGGACCAGGCCGAGATCGATATTGATCTGGGCAAGTATCAATCTCCGTCGTCATCTGAGAGCACCGCGGTGACAATCAGTCCTTTCGCGGTTTTCAACGACATCGTTGTTTCCAACGCGTCTGTAACGCTTACGCGAGATGATTTTATGAGCAAAGTCTTCCGCGCGGACCTCAGGATCGTTCGGGATGGTAGCAATCTGCAATTTAAGGGTGACGCCACCGGCCCAGAGGGGGCGAGATTTTCACTGTCGGGTGCCGGCATTGGCCAGCTAACGGCGTTAGATCGATTTGAGGGATCGATATACGGCCAATTAACCGTACCCGAAATCACGACGCTCTCAGAGGCCTTGGAAGTTAACTTGGCGGGGAATGCCGATGTGGAGTTTTGGTATCAAAACACACGCGGGCAGCGTCAATTTACCGTGAAACCTGTGGTTAACGACTTGCTGTTAGATGGGTTCAACAATCGATCGGTGCGTCTTGATCACGCTTCGTTTGTGGCGCGTGCTAGTCGCGCAGAGAAAGACTGGCAAATTTCCGTTGAGGGGTTAGAGATCGAGCGTGATTCGGCGAGTTTCACACTCGGCAAGGCCCAACTGCAAATTGCCGGCCCGGGTGTCACCGCCTATCTGAGTGGATTTGACCTTGCGGACTTAGCTGGCGTCATTGTCGATTCTGAACTCTTGCCGAGCAACGTTCAGGCGGTTGTCAGTGCCGTGGAACCATCGGGGATTGCAAGTGGAGCGTGGTTTCAACTTGCCGATCTGGAGCATCCGCGCGACAGCTGGTCGGCCGTTGTGGAGGTTCGGGACGCGACCTTCCAACCGTTTAAAAAAGCGCCCGGGCTCTATGGCATTGACGCAACGGTCACCGCCAGTCAGTCCGGTGCCACGGCTTGGATAGATACCGAAGGTTTTGGTCTTGATTTGCCCCTCGTTTATGATCGCCCGATCCTTGTTGATCGGGTTAAAGGTCAGCTCAAAGCCTCTTGGCAGCGGGATGTGCTGCTACTCCACGATGGTGTGCTGGTGGCTGAAACCGATACCCATCCCGCGGCTGTTCAGTTTGCTATGGATATCCCCTTAAACGCTGTAGCAGCCGAGGAGACGCCGGTTGCCATGTACCTTGATGTCGCGTTTTCAGGAGCGCCACTGGCTGTTCGCAACAACTATATACCCAAGAAAATACCTCCAGCTCTGGATCAGTGGCTCCACTCTGCCTTGCGTGCAGGTGATGTGGAACAGGGCATTTTTCTCTGGCGTGGACCTTTTAAAGATTTCGGCGCTGGGACGCAGAGTATGCAATTGGCGGCGGATATCAGCGACGCCACCATTCAGTATCAGCCCGATTGGCCCGAATCAATGACCCCCCATGCTCGGTTATTTGTGGATACTGAAGATGTGGCGCTTTGGTCTGAGGAAGCTACCTCAGAGCAAGTTCTGCTACAAGATCTAGTGCTCATGACGCATCGAAGTGCAGAAAAACATGAGCTTGCCGTGAGCACCACGCTGAAGAGCGGCGCGCAAGAAGCGCTGACGTTTTTGGGTAACACTCCAATTAACAAGAAAGCCGACAGGCTTCTTGCCGATCTCGAAGCGCAGGGCAGTGTGACCGGATCGCTGTCGTTAAACCTCGACCTCAATAATCGGACGAAGGATGTTGATGTAAATCTAACCACAAACTTGAGCGATGTCGTCGTTCGCTCGAGACTTTTGGGCGCCACGTTAACAGGGGTTGCCGGCGGCTTGGATTTTGATGGGGGCGATGGCTTTACCAGCCGGGCTCTCGTTGCAACATTGTTTGACACGCCGGTATCCATAACCATTGGTCTTGGGAAAACTGGTCGAGAAAACGGTGATTTAGTTGACGCCCGGTTCGTGACCGATATCAAGGGTGGTGAGCTGCTGTCATGGCTCCAGACCAACGGATTGCTTCTCGATCATGTTGCATTGGAACAGCTGTTTTTCGGTGAAACAGCTCTCACGGTGGATTTAATCGTTGGCGCCAGCGCCGACGTCTATGTTGAAACCGATTTAGCGGGTCTTGCAATCCAATTGCCAGAACCGATGGGAAAGCAGTCTGAGGAAGCGACAGCTCTAGAGCTTCAATTTAATCTTTCAGAGGATGGGAGTT
>Ga0255754_10000706_pt1 | contig 26280 bp, 22 predicted proteins | sample 101ome_22_FD_179954 | JGI IMG/M metagenome (GOLD analysis project Ga0255754, IMG submission 179954) | Coastal salt marsh microbial communities from the Groves Creek Marsh, Skidaway Island, Georgia - 101412BT metaG (version 2) | ecosystem: Environmental > Aquatic > Marine > Intertidal zone >... | reverse complement strand
GTCCAAATCGATTGGGGTGTTACTGCGAGGGAGGTGTAATTTATTGATTTAGTTGGTGGGCCCACCAGGACTCGAACCTGGGACCGACGGATTATGAGTCCCTCGCAGACAATCAACCACAACTCATCACAACAGCCTGCGTCACATTTCCTATTGTAACACCTGCCTCTATCAGTTGCCTGCTATTGTAATCAGTTGTGGTTAGTTGCGCCGCAGTGGTCCAAATCTGGTCCAAACTGCTCCACGAACCAAGATATAGCCCTCATTTGGTCGGATCTTTGCGGCGAAAAGCAACGAAATTAGGTTGAGCTGTACGTGACTGGCTACAAGCATGGGTGTAGGATATTTCGAAATCACGCAGTGACATAACAATACGCGATCTATTCAAGTGGCTCTAACACGCTATCCGATCCGAGAAATGGACATAAAAGAACTGAGAAAACAGAAAGGATGGTCGCAATCGGATCTGTCCGACCTGACCGGATTGAGTGTCAGGACTATTCACCGCATTGAGAACGGGCAAGTCCAGCCTTCCGTAGAAAGCGCTAAAGCGTTAGCAGCTCTATTCGAGCTACCCTTCTCCGATTTCATGTCTTCATCTAGAGAGTCGTCTCCACAGAAGAAGAGGCCCCGAAAAGGAAGCTTATCGGCATGGTTAGGCTCAACTCTCCCTCCCTCAAGGGTAGGTTGGCTATCTTACCTAACAGCTTCTTTCATCGCAGTCTCAGCCTATCTCATCAACGATCTTTACTCTCAGATCGGGCAACTTTCTGCTGAACATAACCAACTTGCGGTGGCACAGGCGCCGACTTCTGATTCAAATTTCAATTGGTCAGAACCCTATAAACAAGCACGGTCTAGCCTGGAGGAAGTAGTAAATGAGTACGTTGGCTATTTTGGAGAACGACCAATACCTTCGTTGCTCAGAATGCAGGAAGATGTGACATCGCAAAACGCTAGCGTTACTTTGCTAGAAGTAAGCACCTTGAGGTTTATTGCCAGGATTCTCTCAATGTCGGGAGGTGAGCTTCAGCGAAATTCTGATATAACAATAGATTTTATCCTTGATGATTTTCTATCCTGTTATGCAAATCAAAGAAAACCCATTACCGTGCAATCTGAGACCGATAATTTCGTCAGTATGTTTTCTTGCGTTGACGAAATTACATCTGCCAATGGATGGGTGCTCGCGGACGAGCAATTTGATGCTTTAAGCAATTTGTCGCGCTCGCTGGAAGACGCAGAGACTTCTGCAGTGCGGAGATTGCTCGGCGGTTCTAACTGACGGCGCCACTGTCAAACGCAAAGCATCGAAATCAAGCTTCGATATTTATTAAAGCCTCTCTGAATTCTGCCTCATATCTTTAAATTTTTCTCATGCCCTACATGACGTGACATGTCATTGACATGTCTGATACTACTTGCCCCTCTTTTCTTGCTCTTCTGTCAGTATAAAAGAGCCCCGCGCGTTAGGGATGGTTATCTACTGGATCATCCGACATCGCGATTATCAATGAGGAAGGCCCTATGCGCTATATATTAAAACCAGTGCTTGCAGTTGTAGCTCTACTAGTTTTCTTTCCAGCGATGGCACAGGAATATGTGACCATCGATATGGAGATCGACATCAACAAACCTGCCGCAGAAGTTTGGGAAAAGGTCGGCAATTACTGCGCCATTAGTGAGTGGTTGAGGCTGCCTTGTGAGATTACTTCCGGCGATGGCGGTATGGGATCAGTGCGCTCACTTATGGGTGGGCGTGTAATCGAAATCATGGTGGCGCAAACTGCGCTTTCCTATGGGTATACGCAACCTGCGGTGGAAGGGGAGTTCTATGATCTTTACCACGGGTTTATGGAAGCAAGACCTGTGACCGACAGCACTTCAAAGATGCTGTATACATTAACTTATGATGTATCAAACCTAACAGATCAGGCTGCGAAAGATGCAGATATTGAGCGGCGTCGTGGCATGTTTACTAATGCACTGAGAGCGATGAAAGCATTGGCTGAAGCTGATTGACTTGTATCAGGTGTAAGGGTGGTACAAAAGCTATCTTGGGACCAAGTTGCTGCCCCCTTTTTCGAACAGAGATTCAAAGCTCAATTGCCTCAGCGGTTTCAAGTGGAGACATAGCAGGTCGGTTCAGGGGCTACAGTGACGAGCCCTGATTCACTGGTTCTTTGAGTGCCGGCACTGCCGTGCAAAGTATGGAGATAGATAATGAAACTATTCACAACAATACCCATTCTCTGTTTTTTCGTTGTGGCGAGTGCACAGGAGAATGTAAGGGAAAGTGAGAATGAGATTCGCATTCTGTCTGCGTATCACGGGCTTGATCCATTGCCTCCACTAGCAACTCGATTATGTGGATTGCCTCCGGCTCGCGATCAGGATGGAATGCCTGTTGCCTTTTCTGTGCAGATAAACAGTGCATCAATTTCTGCCGCAGCCTTTGCTGTTGAAACGACCTCGGGTGAAATTGTGACTCCACTGTGTGCGACATTGCGACCCGCGATAGAGACTCTCGAACAGCGTACCGTGCTACTTATAGGGCCCTTTAGTGTTGGCGATTCACTGCCGCTCAGCGTTGAGATAGTTGGACAGCTTGAAGATGTCGACGGAAATTCACTGGTGGGCTTGAAAATTGAAAAGGTAACGCCCCTCGCAGCTGGGCCCAGCCTAGTATTTGCCGAGCGCTTCGCTCCCGATACTTCAGGGCTTGAAACGGAGTGCCCGGCCGATACCGCACAAGCCATCCAGCTAACCTGGGAAGGTGGGGTTACCGGGCCTGCGGGTGCCGATCTCGACGAAGCCCAGCGCACTGCTATGTCGATCCTTCTTGATAACGGTAATATCGTGCACCCGATTTTCCTTGCGGATGATGACCCGGACAATCATGTCATTGCCTGTGTCGCTGAGACCAGTCCAGCTGTTTCGGTCAGCGTAGCGGCGGGCTTCTTTCATGACCCGGGTGATGATGCCAATCCCGAGACCAGAATAGGTGTGATTTCAAGAATGAATGAGTAATCTTTTTTGAGATTGGCACACTACACTTGAATAACTGGCACCGGAAATCTGCCAAATATCCTATTGGTTTTCCTCTTAATTAAGGTAAGTTCTAAATGAAGTTAACATCTACAATCAGGTTTGTTTTTGTCTGCATACTGGCCTTCGGCTTTGTGGGTCAACTGGTAGCACAAACCCTTTCGCTGGAAGCCTTGGGGCGTCAGGGGCCCTATCAGGTGGCATCGTTTACGCAGCTCCCGACTGTACCGGAGTTCGGTGATGCCACACTCTATTTTCCTGCCAACAAGGCGCAGGGTTTCGGTGGTGTGCTTATCTCTCCGGGATTCTTTGAGAGACAAGAGAACATCAGTTGGTGGGGTAATTATCTGGCTTCCCATGGATTTGCGGTAATCATATTTGACACCAATGAATTACGTGACCTACCACCGCTGCGGGCGGATGCTCTGCTGGCTGCAATTGGTCTGTTGCGCGATGAAAATTCGCGCCAGGGTAGCGCTGTACGCGGAAAAATCCTGGAGGGCAGCATGGCGGTCATGGGCCATTCGATGGGCGGGGCAGCAGCCTTGTTGTTGGCCAATGAAAACGGCAACGAGATCAAAGCGGCGATTCCATTTACTGCGGGTGGGCTGCCGAATGCCAATTTCAGTGCTGTCACTGTGCCAACATTGGTTATTGCAGGCGAAATAGACCGGCTAGCTCCAGTCAATGAGCATGCGTGGTCACATTTTCAAACCTTAACCAACGCAGCACCTCGAATGTATGTAGAAGTAGAGGGTGGCAATCATTTCATCGCTAACACCGCTGAGGTCGAGAATGAAAGATTACGACCCAATATCGACGCGCATGAACTGGTCGGTGGTATGGCAGTGGCGTGGTTGAAGTTGTTCCTGGATGGAGAAGAAGAATATCGCGAATTGCTTTTCGGTGAGATGCCTTCCGAGATTACAGAGAAATTATCTCGCTTCGAATATCACAAATAAAAAGTTAATAAACTCAGCTATTCCTGAAGTTATTTTTGTGAAATATAGGTATGACTGATTATCTGATTGCCTCGACTCCACGCCGCATTGCGTGGCTTAGTCTGCTGTTGGTTGTGACAACCCTGTTTGCCAAGGCTGAAGCGGCGATGCCACCGCAGTTGGCAGTTTCTAATGTCTCGGTGATCGATCCGATCACAGCAGAGGCGAGTCTCCAATCAACTACTGCAGAGTTTTACGCCGGAGCCAGTATTGATGAAGGGCTCAGCTATGTGTCCTGTGTCGATCCATTGGATAGTGTTGATCTGGAAAGCAGCCTGGTTGTAGAAAATGATCATGTGGGCAGTGCAGGCAGCATTTACGTGGTGGCCATTGTGGGCGAGGAGTCCTACATGTTGGTGGGCGATGTATTTTATCCCTGGGATGGCTTGGGTGATTCTCTGGAAGCCTTTGCCACAAAGACCTTGCAGGCTACCGAAACCATCAACATTCTTGATCAAGTGCAATTTGGACCTGCCGGAGTCGAACAGGGTGAGTTGGCGATCTACATCGGTTACCAGTTGGTCAGTGACTTAAACAAAATTTATTTCAGTGCCACACCTTTGCGCGTGAAAATCGAGCCCGGTGCGGTGGTAAGTCGCAATCAGTACGTGGGGGTTGATTCCTGCTCACCGTATGCGGTGAAAACAACATCAGCCATTGTCTACGATACAGGCACTATTACTTATCCTGCCACGGAAGAGTTTGAACTCTTGCTCGATCTGTATGCGCCCGATGTTGATCTCTCTGGAAAATCAGTTCCGTCGATGGTGATTATTCATGGTGGCGGATTCAAAGGCGGTACCCGTACGAAAGAAGAACTTGTCGACTATGCCGAGCGTTTTGCGGCCCAGGGCTATCTTGCCATCTCAATCGATTACCGCGTCTCAGGACAAGTCCCCGAACTGAACTCGCAGTTTGCTTCGCTTTATACCCAACTGGTCACCACTGAGGTAGAGGAAGAGGCTCAACAAGCGCTTGGCATGTTCTCCGCTATGGAGGATTCGCTGAAAGCCATGGCCTGGCTAGAAAATCACGCCGAGGGGCAAGGGTTTGAGATATCCGCTCTGGGTCTTTTGGGCAGTTCGGCTGGCGGGATAACCTCTCTAAACGTTGGCTATGGCTTGAATGACTATGGGTTCGCTGTGCCAGAGTTTAAAGTAGTGGTGAATCACTGGGGTAATCTGCTGATAGATCAGGAATCCGGCAAGCCCAGCATCACAGCAGACGAGGCGGCTTTGATCTCTGTGCACGGCACCGAGGATCCCACCGTGCTCTACTCTGGTTCGGTTGAGATCCATGCCCGGGCTGATGAGATCGGGTTGACTCACGAGCTGATCACTTCGGAAGGTGCTGGCCATGGCTTCAGTGTCAATCGGTTGTGGGATTCTGAGTCTTTTGAGGGTAGCGGCTATACCAAAGGAGAGCGCATCCTTAATTTTGTGAATGCGGCGATGCAGACGCCATCGGATGCGCATGAAGGTGGGACAAATCTGCGCATTTTGTCTGTCTATCACGGACTTGATCCGTTACCGGCACAAGCCATCACTGGATTATGTGGAATGGCGCCTGTAAGTGGTCAGGATGGAATGCCCGTTGTCTTTTCTGCCCAAATAAATGGCGATACTCTCTCTCCAACTGCGTTTGCAGTTGAAATCAGCTCTGGAGAGAGGGTCACCCCTCTGTGTGTGACCCTTCGCCCTGCTTTGGAGCCACTCGAACAAAGAACTGTCCTTCTCATTGGCCCTTTTAGTCCTGAAGACTCGCTCCCGGTCAGTGTTGAGATTGTGGACCGCCTTGAAGATGTTGATGGTAACTCATTAGTCGGCTTGAGAAGTGAAGAAGTCACAGCCCTTGCGTCTGGGCCTAGTCTTGTATTAGCCGAGCGTTTTGCTCCAAACACTTCAGGCCTTGAAGGGGAATGCCCGGCCGATACCGCACAAGCCATCCAGCTAACCTGGGAAGGTGGGGTTAGCGGGCCTGCGGGAGCCGATCTCGAGGAGGCCCAGCGAACAGCGATATCGATCCTTCTTGATAACGGTAATATCGTGCACCCGATTTTCCTTGCGGATGATGACCCGGATAATCATGTCATTGCCTGTGTCGCTGAGACCAGTCCAGCATTGTCGGTCAGCGTAGCGGCGGGCTTCTTTCATGACCCGGGTGATGATGCCAATCCCGAGACCAGAATAGATGTGATTTCAAGAATGAATGAGTAAATTTTATTGAGATTGGCACACTACACTTGAATAACTAGCACCGGAAATTTGCCAAATATCCCATTGGTATTCCTCTTAATTGAAGAAAGTTCTCAATGAACTTAATAATCAACGAAACGAATCGCTCGAATAAATTTGTTCCCAATTGTCGATTGCAGCCAAATTGAAATGTACTGTGGACTGAAACGAGCAAATAGCCAGATATTTGCTGACATGTCAGTGACTTGTCTTTTCCCACTTGTCGTTTCAGCCTTAGTATAGTTTCAGCAGTCAGTTTCGCTTCTGAAAACTTAACCTCGTTTTTGATGTTGAGGCAGGCTGTTTAACTGCATGAGAGAGCGTATTTGAGCGCTGGAAGGGTTATTACTCTGATAGCGCTTTTTTTTTCCACTCGGGGGATTTACCGCCGGACGTACAAAACACCATGGGCCTGATGTGTTGGGAAAAGAAAATTACAGTGCGGCTCGGAAAAGCAGAACTTATCCGAGGTCTGTCGAATTTCAGATTTTAAAGCGGAGAAAGCAATGAATACCAAACGATTTCTGATCGCTTCAATTTTAGTTGGTTCCTGGGCAGCTGCAGCTGCACAAACCGGTGGCGACTATGCTCCACCGCGAACAGAGTGGGATCAACCCGACTTGCAGGGGGTTTGGAGCTTTGCTTCGAACATACCTTTGCAGCGGGCTGAGCGTTTTGGAACTAGAGAGTTTCTAACACCTGAAGAAGTTGAAACGGATTTCGCTAGGCAACAACGGATGCTAGCAGCCGCAACTGCTCGGGAAGCTGAGCTAGTGGTTAATCCAGAAGCACCGGCTGCGGGTTCAGTAGGTGGATACAATAGTTTCTGGTTTGAGGGGGCTGGTGTTGGAAAGAACCAGAGGACGTCGCTAATAGTCTACCCCCCTAATGGACGGCTGCCTGATACGGTAGAAGGCGCAGCAATTCACCTTGCTAATTTAGGGGATGACGTGCCGGGTGTTCGCCCTGTTCTGGCGATGTTTGGTGGTATCGGTAAAAACGGACCAGAAGATCGTGGCCTTTCAGAGCGCTGCCTTGTTGGTTTTAACGCAGGCCCTCCGCTCAATGCAGATCGATTTACATACAATGCCAACTTGCAAATCATTCAAAACAGAGATCATGTAGTCATAATGACAGAGATGGTTCACGATGCTCGCATCGTACCGCTTGATGGCCGAGACTACTTAGAAGAGGATCTGCAATTTTGGAGTGGTGATTCCCGCGGTCATTGGGAGGGCGACACGTTGGTTGTGGTGACTAAAAACTTCAGCGAGCTCACAGCGAGTTTTAGTCGTTATGGTACAGCCAAAGACAAAACGCTCACTGAACGATTTACTAGAATTGACCCCTATAAAATTGACTATGAGTGGACACTTGAAGACCCCTCAACATTCACAGATAAGATAACTGCTATTGTGCCTATGGCTAAAGTGGATGGTCAGATCTATGAGTATGCTTGTCACGAAGGTAACCACGGTATGCTAAATATTCTCCGGGGCGAACGCATGGCAGAGCGGCGGGGGCCTGAAGACGAAAGTTAGCACGGCAGTAAAAGGTTAGTAGAAGGATGGCATGATGCTGAATGATTGCGCGGCTTTCTATGAAAAAAACTGAAAGGATATATGGTTTGAGAACACTACTTCACACTCTAAATCTAATAGTTATCTGTGTACCATTGCTCGTACAAGCTGAAGAGGTAAGGCCGGGCGTGTTGCGGACGCCAGACAGCCGCTTTGAGAATCTCCCCGACTACAATTTTCCCCCAAACTATATAGAAATCGAGGGCTACCGTGTGCACTATATAGATGAGGGACCTCGCGATGGGGAGGTGGTGCTAATGCTCCACGGGGAACCGACTTGGGCATATCTATACCGAAAAATGATTCCTATATTCGTCGAAGCTGGGTACAGAGCTATAGCACCAGACCTTATTGGATTTGGCCGATCTGACAAACCCACGAGCATGGATATACATACTTATCAATTTCACGTGGATACGCAGACGGCATTGATTCAGGCCCTTGATTTGACGGATGCTACATTCATTGGCCAAGACTGGGGCGGCCTGATCGGTCTTCGAGTCGTAGCTGAGAATGAAGAAAGGTTTTCTCGTGTGGCTATTGCTAACACTGGCCTACCGAATCCACAAACAGACCAAGTGCCGGGCGGCGCGTTCGTAAACTGGAAAAACCTGAATCAGAGAATGATTGATGCGGGAGATATACCTACGGGCAGTATGGTTGCGAGCACCGCTGGAGATCCATCTCTCAAAGAAGCTTATGACGCTCCATTTCCAGACCCCCGCTACAAGGCAGGTCCATTAATTATGCCTCAACGAGTCCCAATAGTTCGGAGCGATGCGGGTGCTGCTGAGAACTCTGCGGCGTGGGAAGTTTTTAGACGTTGGGAAAAACCATTCTTAACTTCCTTTAGCGATGGTGATCCTATAACCCGGGGCGGTTTTATTCCATTCCAAAGGCAGATTCCGGGTGCTCAAGGGCAACCCCACACTACAATTGAAGGTGCCGGACATTTTCTTCAAGAGCAAAAGGGTGAGGAGTGGGCTGAGATAGTTGTCGAATTTATGCGATCTAATCCAATATAGATTGACGAGATATCAGTAAAAGAAATGCATTGGGAGCGAGGCTCAAAAAATAAGAACGGAGAAATATAATGAATCAGCGAGCCCTATTTTTGAGCAGCGCCTTATTGATTGCTGCTTCTTCCTGCGGTCTTGAGGCGCAGACAACTGATAGTGCCGGTGCAGCTACCGGAGTAGGTGAAGAGGTCCCTGACAGCGGTGCTGCGCGTCCGGCAGCTCCATCTCAGACACGACCTAGCTTGCTGACAATTCCAAGCGATATCTTTAATGCGATTCCCGAAAAAAATGCCACGCGAACGGCGTTTTTTGGTGACTTGCATGTTCACACCACCTATTCGCTCGATGCCTTTAATGTGGGGACTATGGCGACACCTTATGATGCCTATCGTTATGCCTCGGGCGATACCATCAAGCATCCAGCTGGGTTCGATATGAGATTACGCGTACCCCTGGATTTTTATGCGGTCACCGACCACGCTATGTATCTGGGTATGTTGTATGAGGCTGCGGACCCCACTACCGAGTTAAACAGAATTATGAATTCTGGCTACATGGAAGATTTTAACGCACCAGAAAATCTCTTGCTTGAGCGCTCCGGGATTTTGGGTAGGTTTGTCGGTGATGCTAGACGTATGATCGGCGATGGGACTCTTAGTCAAGACATGGTGCATGACGTCATCAGTAATGCATGGAAAGATACTGTTGCCGCTGCTGAACGATATAACAAGCCAGGTGAGTTCACCACCTTTGTTGCTTATGAGTACACGGCCTTCTCAGGCGACCGCGGAAATTTGCATCGCAACGTTATCTTTCGCGACGCCGACAAACTTCCCGCAGTGCCTTTCTCTTCATTACACAGTCGTAATCCAGAGGACTTATGGGACTGGATGGATGGCCTGCGGGATGAGGGTATTGAATCATTAGCGATTCCACACAATTCAAACGGCTCCAATGGCCAGATGTTCAAGCTTGTGGACTGGGCTGGGGATCCGCTTGATGACAACTATTCATCGCAGCGCGTTCGCAATGAACCGCTTATTGAAATCACACAAATCAAAGGTACATCGGAAACACACCCCTTGTTATCTGATAATGATGAATGGGCAGATTTTGAAATTATGCCGTATCGGGTTGGTTCCCTGTTAAAGTCTGAACCTTCCGGCAGCTATGCCAGAGAGGCATTGTTAAATGGGTTGTCGTTAGAAGATCAAGGCCAGACAAATCCTTTCGAATTTGGGTTTATAGGGGCCTCTGATACCCACACGGCTGCCATTGGAGATGACGAAACTGATTTCTATGGTAAGTTAGGGCTAACGGACGCAACACCTCAACAGACTGGCGCAGTTCCGTTGAGTGCAGAGGCAGGGGCGCGTCGTCTCGAAAACAGGCCAGATTCTACTAAGGTATTAGGTGCCGGCGTTTACGCCAATGGATCAGATATAACCTTTGGCGCATCTGGAATCACTGGCGTCTGGGCGGAAGACAATACCCGAGAATCGATCTACAACGCGTTCCGACGAAAGGAAACCTTTGCTACCACTGGCACACGCATCAAAGTTCGTTTTTTTGGTGGGTATGACTTCACTGATGAAACGCTGGCAGCCCCTGATATGCTCGAGACGGCCTACAGTGAAGGTGTATCCATGGGTTCAGATTTGTTGCCTAACGGCGACCTAGCACCACGCTTTATAGTCTGGGCGACTCAAGATGCTCTAAGCGCGCCACTGCAAAGGCTTCAAGTCATCAAAGGCTGGACCGTTGATGGGGAGCCCAATGAGCAAGTGTTTGATGTAGCCTGTTCAGATGGGCTTGCTGTTGACCCACTATCTCATCGTTGTGGCGACAACGGTGCGCAAGTGAATCTCGGAGACTGTTCGATCTCAGGTGACGTTGGAGCCGCTGAGTTAAAAACAGTATGGACTGATCCCGACTTCGACCCTTCAGTAAGGGCATTCTACTACGTGCGTGTATTGGAAAATCCAACATGCCGATGGTCAACCTGGGATGCGATCAGAGAAGGCTATGAACCGCGTCCAGACTTCCCGGCCACTATTCAGGAACGTGCCTTTACGTCGCCGATTTGGTATCGACCAAGTTCGGGTTAATCATGAACCCCTTGAAGAGCCACGTGTTCTGGTTTGTGGTCCTGGGCACAGTCATTTTTGCCATCGACGAGCAAACATCCGATCCGCTCGATACGATAGTTGTGGATGCTGCGCTCGAGCGGCAACTGGCGGCACTATGGGCTGCACAGGTGCAGCGCGAACCCACCGAGGAAGAGATAGTCAGCCTCGTCGATGATTACGTTACTGAAGAAATCTGGCGTCGTGAATCGATAAGGCTAAGCCTGGACGAAGAAGACGAAATCATTCGCCGGCGCATGATTCAGAAAATGCAATTCATTGCCGAGCAGGAAGCAGAACTCGCACCTACCGAAGAAGAACTTCGAGCCTATTACACAGCGAATTCTGAGAAGTACGAAGTTCCATCTAGTGTTTCCTTCGAGCAACTCCAATTCCAATCTCGCGACGCGGCAACCAGCGCACTGAGTGCAGGAGAATCGATTGCTGGCTTGGCAGTGTCTTCAATGCAGAGCCGAACGAATGTGCGCCAATCACCACTGCAAGTTGTCAGCACGTTCGGCCGCGAGTTTACGCTTTCGCTTAATAACTACGATGTGGCTTCGGATTGGCAAGGTCCCATACAAAGCGTGTTTGGCTGGCATCTGGTGAAGGTGCTTGAGAAAAATTCTGCTTCCGTTGCGCCATTTATAGATATTCGCGCCACAGTCCTTGGCGACTATAGCTATGAAGCTCGAGTTCAGGCACAGGCGGACTTCATCGAACAAGTTCGGCCGAACTATGACATCGTTCGCAAAGAACGATAGAAATAGGAATAAGAAGGGTGACAAAGACGAAGGACAGATGATCAGTAAGGGGCTCATAAAACTTAGCGGGCTGATTGTCATTCTCTGTCTGTTTGCCAGTCAATGTTTCGCTCATGAGATGCGCCCGGCGTTTGCTCAATTAGTTGAAACAGAAGAGGGAGCCTCAGCACAATTGAGGGTCTCGGCGACGCTACGCCAACCCCTTATTCCCGGATTTCGCCCGGACCTAGCCCTGGATCTTGGGGACTGTCGTCTTGGCGCTGAAATCCTCAGCCAGCGTCAGGAAGGCACCTTGATTCAAAGCTGGCACGAATACTGTGATCAAGCACTCTCGCAATCGACACTAGCTATTCGCAACTTGTATCCAGGTGTCAGTGAGGTTTTAGTGAGCATCACGCTCCTTGACGGCAGCGTGCAGCGTTTTGTCGTCAGACCTGACAATCCGGTAGTAGATTTGGATGAATCCGATGCTCCTCTGGTTCCAGCCTATCTCGAATTGGGTATAGAGCACTTGCTGGCGGGACTCGATCACGTCCTGTTCGTCATTGCATTAATGGTATTGATCACAGATAAGTTGCGACTGGTTGCCACCATCACTGCATTCACAGTAGCTCATTCTATAACGCTAGCGCTTTCTACCTTTGAGCTACTTCAGATTTCTCAATCGGCAGTAGAGGCACTGATTGCACTGAGCCTGCTTTTCATGGCAGTTGAGATGTTGAGCAAAACTCGCTCTATTACATCCGCCTATCCCTGGGCAATTGCGTTCGGGTTTGGCCTTGTGCATGGATTAGGATTCGCCGGTGTACTTCGTGAAGTAGGTTTGCCAGGTGATGCTGCGTTTTGGGCTTTGTTGTTGTTCAACGTTGGTTTGGAAATAGGACAATTTATTGTAGTTGCTGCATGTCTTTTCCTGGGATTCCTTATTCGTAATTGGCGGCAGAAAATAGCTATAGCCCCAGACGTCAATTTGGAAAATTTACTACCTGCCTATTTCATTGGCCCCATATCTGTATGGTGGCTTCTTCAAAGATTGCCTGTTCTAGGTTAGAAGGTTAGATCGCAGCTAGATTGGATCAGGCTGTAAACTGGTCTATTTAAAAAAGCTTAGAGAAATACTCATGACAGGTCATTGACTAGTCGGTGACTCTGTTTTTTACCTTCTGCGAGCTAAGAGAAATACTCATGACTAGTCATTGACTAGTGTTTTATCTCTCCCCAAAAAAAGCCTTACCTTTTTGCCGAAATAGGTAGCATCTTCCTTATTCGTACGCTTTTCAAAAAGCAAGGAAATCGAGTTGACTATTAGACTAAGGCGCTGATGACTCTAAGTGAGAGGCATCGGTGACATACAAATGGATAGATTTTCTAAACGAGAGAATGATTTCAATGTGTAAAGCGGAACTCGGACTAAATCGGATATTTGATTTTAAAAAAGCTCAAAAAGAATCCCCCAGGCTTGTCATAGTATTTGCCATGCTAGCTGCATCGGCTTTGCCTATGATTTCCTATGCACAAAATGAATTTGTTGATTCGCAGGACTCTCTCATTCAGGAAGTGATTGTCACCGCTCGCAAGAGGGAAGAGGGGTTGCAGGATATACCCTCGTCCGCTGCGGCTATTTCGGCCACTTTGATTGAGGGCATAGGTGGTATATTTAACCTCCGTGATATGACTGATTTGGTTGCGGGGGTCAGCACAAATGAGAATCAGGCTGCCGAGTCTGAACCAACTATTCGCGGTGCAGGGCAAGCACGTAACCGCGCATCTGCGTCTGCAACAGGCCTCTATCGCAACGGTGCGTATTTCGCTACCAACGGCTTGGGAGGCAAAACCTTTGCGCGATTTGATACTTACGATTTGGAAAGAGCTGAAGTCTTGCGTGGACCGCAAGGAGCATTGTACGGACGGAATGCGCTTGGTGGCGCGATGAATCTGATCTCGAGAAAGCCACAAGACACATTTTCTTTGGATGTGGGTGGTGCTTTGGGCCAGAAGGATTTTCAGCGGCTAGAGTTAAAGTTCAACGCCCCGATAAATGATCAACTTACGGCCAGGATCACTCACATGAATGAGGGGCGGGATGAAGGATTTTATACTGACATTGATAATAAGGATGTGGATACAGAAAAATTCCAGCATTCTCGAATGTCGCTGCGCTATCAACCGTCAGATATAGTTGATATTAACTACGTTTTTGATACGCAGGCTCAGACGTTTACGAACGCCATCTTCGTTAGCCGCACACTTAAGCCTGACATAGAGGATGCATTCAATACTACTATCAACTCTCCCATGGTGAGTAAAAACGATATAGAGAACCATAATCTGACTATAGACTGGAAATTGGATGGTGGCACCTTAACATCTATTACGAATCAGCGTGATCTGCAGGTGCGTCTTCAAACAGATATGGATTATATCGCTCCTGTTTTTCCACTTAATACGCTGAATCAGCAAACAAAACAAAGCGCTGATAACGATATATTTTTTCAAGAGTTCCGTTACGTTTCTGAAAGTTCTGGCAACCTAAACTGGTTGTTAGGAGCAGACTACTTTGCTTACCAAAATGCGGAGATCATCGATCAATGGGTTGCGCCAACCTTTTTGCCAAACGCATTCTTTCGCAATTATCGGACGGACTACAGCTCTTGGGCTGTATTTGGGAATGCTGAGTATGCTTTCGACAACTTGCCACTAAGGCTCAGCGGTGAGATACGTTATGCCTATGATGAATTCGACGGATTTGTGCAGGAATATCGAGCTCGTGATCAGCGAGGGCGCCGACAGGGACCATTCATACTAGGTTCATCATTTGACCGGACGAATCCAATTAATCTACAAAATGACCTTGACGTCGGTGACACTTACAAGAACTTGCCTTGGGGTGTCACTTTGGCCTATGACTTTGATGACGTAGACATGATGGTCTATGGCAAGTTGGCCTCCTCCTATCGGCGAGGGGGCATGAACCTCAGTGAAGGCTCCCCTGGTGAGTTCTATCCAACTGCACTGACTTATGATGAAGAGACATCACTGACATATGAGTTGGGACTGAAAAGTAGTTGGTTTAACAGGGCTCTCACCCTGAACGCCGCATTATTTTTCACAGAATATAATGACTTTCTTAACACAACCGATAACGGCTGTCCTACGCAATGTCAATTGATTGACTCTAATGGAAACGAGCTAGGTTTCAATTCGGACGGGTCTCGGGTCGGCGCCGATGCAGCCGGGCTTCCGATACCTCCGAACAGTGAGATACCAATAGCTTTATTTATCGATAATGTGGGTGATGCAGAAGCATGGGGTTATGAAATTGAAGCCAATTACCGTACGCGATTTGATTACGGTGCGGTGCTGTTAATGAATTTCGGTTACGCAAAGGGTAAAGGAAAAGTGACGCGAGTAGGCTCGGACGTTGCTCTTGCGACACTCGAGATTGCTGATGATGCCGATTTACCTTTCCTTCGACCGAATCAATTTAACGGGTCGTTCATTTATAGACAGCCGCTCGTCAATCTTAGAGGCCTATTTTCGGGCGTAAACCTTGTCGCCTCAGCTACATTCACCTTCGAAGAAGGTGGCGTTGCCAACTTGACTAATGCTCCGACTGGCGCTCCTGGCGGCCGTCGGATGCAAGATACGGTACGACGCATAAATGCGAACATCGGTCTTAATACCGAAGATTGGTCACTTTTCCTACGTGGCAGGAACCTCACCAATCACAGCTATGAGATTTTAAGCCTTGATAGTCTGTATTTGCGCAACGAACCACTGTTTGCCTATGTTGAGTTTGCTTATAACTTTTAATTCCTTGAGAAAAAGGTTGTTAAGAAAATTCTTAGGGCTTGGGATACATAGTCTTGTCAATGTTGAGGTAATGCTGAAATGCTTCGAGCGAGTTTTTTGAAGACTTTGAAAGGTCAAATTAAGATTTTTCCATTTTTTCTAATGTTCAATAGTAGCGGAGGCCTTGCGGCTGACAATTCTCTAATAGTAGGTCAATGGTCTCTCGAAATGTCTATCCAAGGGGAAACTCTTTCGATTGATTTAATAATTACCGAGGATAGGAATGGACTTGGGGGAACTTGGGTAGGCCCTGAAATTACTGATGCGGTAACTGACGGTAATTTTGTGGAAAGTATGGCGGGTCAGCAGCTTGCTAACGCGCTGGCTAATGGTAATTTAGGAACGGGCCTATTGGGACAGCAACTTATTACTGCTTTATCTGGTGGTGACGCTTCGGCAAGCCTGAGTGTACAACAAATTGCTGACGCACTGTCCGGTGGTAGTTTTCAGGGTGCAGCCTCCGGAGATCAACAAGTTACGAACGCTCTATCTGACGTGAACTTTGACGGGGAAACGTTAGCCTTTTTTAGGCAAACACAGCAAGGGCCACTCGAAGTGTCTTTGAAGCTGGAAGACAATACGTTAAGCGGAAGTCTCACTGCACAGCAAGGGACAATACCGGTATTCGGTCGAAAGATCTATATACCGACAGATGAATGGCCAGCCCCTTATAATGGTGTGACCCCTGATCTATCGTTCGGACTGGCATTTAACAATATCGGCGTCTTTAGAAGTAGTGAATCGATGATCAATACGTGCGTCCGAATTTTTACGGGAGGATTACCAAGTTCAGTGGGCGGAATAAGCGAGTTTGATATTAATCTGATTGCAGTGTCACTCGCTGAGGCAACTTTTCAAATAACGCAATCCCGAGAGTTCAATTCTTTCGCAGCACTCAATGAGAATGCTGAATACCCTGAATGTAGCGGTAAATTCGAAACTACGACAAATACGTACACCGATCTGATTGAGGCGGATGAGGGCTTTTTTGCTACTACATGGGATTTAATTGATCCTTCGAATCTAATTTTGCAGCTAAGAAGTTACGAGGAAATAAAGTTTAACTAGCTGGCACTATTTCCGAAATTCTAGAGCGGCAACACCGCAAGTCTATGATCTCCCACGCATGCCACATTGAATTAGAGCGACATGTCAGTGACTTGTCTGCTTGCTTCACGTCTAAGTTGAAGTAACGTCTTGCCTGTATAGCCAAAAACCGTATTTTTGGTAATCAAATAACAATTTCGAAGGAGTTTTCCAATGGTTTTGAAAAACACTGTTAAGTTAGCCTATTTACCCCTGTTGCTAATTAGTGGAGGAATTTTTGCGGCTGATAATTCGGCAATTGTAGGTCAATGGAGTCTAGAACTATCAGTACAGGGGCAAACTGTTCCAATCAGCCTTACAATATCTGAAGACGGAGATGAGCTGGGTGGAACTTGGGTAGGCCCAGCGGGATCAAACACGTTGTCCGGCGTCAACTTTGACGGAAACGCCCTATCTTTCTCTATGCAAACACAACAAGGCTCAATGAGCGTGTCGTTCGAATTGAAGGATAATACGCTAGACGGTGGCCTAGCCTCCCCAATGGGGAATTTGCCCGTGGTAGGAAAAAAATCCTCTTAGGAGGAACTAGGCCCCTCCTGTGGCACGTAAAGTGTAGAGCCAACCTAGATACGATATATGAACGGCTTGATCGCAGCGAGATTTCATGGATTGCCCTCGGTTAATACTTCAGCTTAGCTCCACCGGCTGTCCCCAGCGGAGTTTATGTGCTTCCGAGGCGGTCCACGCATTAAACTCGATGAGTTAAGTAGGAGTGGATAATGGGCCGAAAGAAACCGGCAAGAACTTATTTAGAGAATCCCGCCCACGAAGAATTAGTTGAGCTACAAGCAGATAAGCTGCAGCGGGTGATACATAACGTTAGGTTTAGACCACCCAAAAAAAGATGGAACATTGAGAATCTGGGCGACATTGATTTGCTAAGGGAACAAATTAAGAGAGAAGTTCACTCTGGATGAGTATTCGTCGAAAACTTATAAAATTCTTGGCTGCTAGTCCGCTTTTTGTTAATTCTACGGTCTCTGCTCAGGTATCAGTGGATTCGCAATTGAAAGGCCAGGACGTAGATCTTAGTTGGGGACACATCAATATAAATGTTAGTAATCTAGATTCTTCAATTGAGTTTTATGAAAAACTAGGTTTTGAAGTATTTATGCCCGCAATACCCTATTTAGGGCTGGTTGCGGACCCCGCTTCAAGGCCAGTTGACAGTGCCAGTAGCACGGCATTGGGGCTTCCAAACAACTTATCCGGCCGAGCTTGCATTATGCAACTCGGAAATGGATTCCCAAAACTTGATCTTACGCAATACGACGATTTAGCCCAATCGAAGCCGCTCGATAATGCTGATTTGGGTTTGGTGCGGGTGTGTCTGGGTTCTCCTAATCTGGCATCAGATTATGAGAGGCTCGTCAGATTGAACGTCAATTTCATAAGCCCACCTCAGACAACAAGGGGTGGAATGGCCGAAATCGCGATTTGCATCGATCCCGATGGCACACTCATTGAATTAATTCAGTTGCATTTAGACAAATGGTCGGCATAGAAATCTAAAGAGACGGAAGCCTCTTAATTTAGCAAAGGTGTGAATAGCGATACAGGTACCGCAAAAAAGTCCCGATAAAAGCGGCATATAATATATTTAGTCGGAGTTACTGGCGACGAAATAGCATCATGCTGATAGGTTGATGCAGGTGGAATGCTAGTGAGATAAAGAGATGATTGATACAACGCCAGAACTGAATTTGATCAGTAGACTCAACCTGCAGAAATTCAGTAGATTACTCACTACATTTTTCATACTTCTTCCACTATCAAACTACTCGTCTGGCCAAGTTGGTTTGGCTGATGTTGAACTTTCAATTGCCCCCGTAGCCGGCAGTGTCTATATGATACAGCGCCCAGGTGGTGGGGGTAATATAGGTGTTCAGCTAGGCCCCGATGGTGTGTTGTTAGTCGATTCGCTATTCGCGCCTTTGACAGAGAAAGTGGTACAGGCGGTTGGAAAGGTAACTGACGAAGAAATTCGGTTTCTCGTAAACACCCATATACATATCGATCATGTAGGCGGCAATGCGAATCTTGCTGATAGGGGTGTGCTAATCTTTTCCCATGACAACACGCGTCTTCGATTTTTGGAAGAAAAGAGTCATTTTCCGAGGGCAGGTGGCAGTTTTGCTCCGCAACAGCCAACAGCGGCTAGACCGCCAATCACTTTCAACGATACGTTGAATTTCCATCTTAACGGAGAAGAGGTTCGCGCTTTCAAGGTGCCTCCCGCTCATACTGATGGGGACATTTTCGTCTACTTTCCCGAGTCTGACGTCTTGCATTTGGGTGATGTGTATCGCACTACCAGCTATCCAATTATCGATGTTTACAACGGAGGAACCTTGAGAGGAACAGTGGCGGCGATGGATATGGCAATTGACATAGCGGGTCCTGGAACTAAGGTCATACCTGGGCACGGCCTCGAAGTAGTTGGTCGAAAGGAGCTTATAGAATTCCGTGACATGATTCTCGATATCCAGGGGCAAGTTCTGAAATTGATTCGAGAAGGGAAAAAATTACACGAAGTGATTGCAGCGCAACCAACTGCAGCCTATGACGCCAAATGGACAGATGACCCCGGCTGGGGCCCGGCAGATTTTATTCCTATTGTGTACTATCAGCTTGGTGGCGGTGGGCGCTTGGCGGATCGCTAAACCGATTCGGCAATTCATTAACAACCGAGCATTAGGTAATACTCATGACTGCACTGCGCAAATTATTTCCATATTGTTTCACCGCATTTTGCTTCCAGGTTGCGCTGGCACAAGATGATGATTTCGTTTTCTATTCCGACTTAGCTCGAGCTTGGTATCAGGGCGGCGATTATTTCGAATGGACATCGACTACAGAAGACAACAACGCCAAGAAGGTCAATGTTTTCTACCGGACCTGGGGAGACGAGACTAAACCGAAGCTGGTATTGATCCATGGTTTCCCGAATTCCAGTTTTGACTATTACAAGATAATCCCGTTTCTGGAAGACGAGTATCATATCGCCACGCTGGATTTTCCGGGTTCCGGTTTCTCAGATAAACCGCTAGATGGCTACAACTACATGTTGGCGGAGAATGCAGAGATCATTGACTATTTCGTTCGCGAAGTAGTTGGGTTTGAAGACTTCGCGCTCTATACCCATGACCGGGGTGTGAGCATCGGATTAGCATTTCTCGGTAATTACCTGGACAACCCAAACCCGGGCTATACGGTTAATTATCATTTTCTATCAAACAGTGGCATGTTTCTGCCGCTGGCCAATCTGTCGCCCGGTCAATTGAGAATGCTCGATACCGCCACTGCCGACCGAATGCTTGCTTCCCGTGCGGCGCAGGCACGGCGCACCGAGGGAGAGCCGGAATCGCTTGCCTATTCCGATATCTTCGCATTCAAGCAGGGTAATGTTTCCTTGATCTATGTTGGTCGCTACCTTTTAGAGCGCCAGGCGAACGAAGTGCGCTGGTTGGAAAATCTACCGCGTAGCCCAGTTCCCGTCGCTTATCTATGGGGGCTGGCCGATAACGTGAATCCACCTCGAATTGCTCATCATGTCTGGGATACCTATTTAAATGATAGGCAGGCGCAAAGTAGCTTCTGGGTCTTGCCCACGGCTGGACATTATCCGCAGCGTGACAAACCCGAAGAAGTAGCGAAAGTCATTCGGCTGGCGCTGACCGGTCAACTACCCGATCTCGCGTCCGAGAATGACTTTATGCGACGCTACGGATCAACCAGGGCCTCCGAGGATGCTGTCTTCGTGGGGCACTCAAAGATTGAGGAATTGGATTTTCCAAGTTCTATCGAATACACCCCATCAGGTTATCGTGAAATAGATTAGATTAGTTGAGGGAATGGAAATCAGCTCATTAGTCTAAAACTTCTTATAAGAAGGAGTCGAAACCAAATATGAAACCTATTTATCCTGTGCTGCTTGTATTCCTGTTCGCAAGTGCTTGCTCGCTTGCCGCTGAACAAGCCAAGTACGAACAGGCTGATACCACCCAGACCACCGTGCCGCCCAGTGCGGAGGTCGAGGGCATTGACGCTAGGCCACTGTCGGCGTTCTTCGGAGCGGATAATGCCTTCCCCCCGTTGGCTAACCGTTTTATTTGCGAGGGCGCCGCGGGTAGCGACGGTATGCCAGTGGTGTTTTCTCATCAGATCGACACAAGCACCTTGCAGGCCGGGGATTTCAGGATCACCAGGGCTGACGGCAGCACAGGCAGTCTCGTGTGTGTGACGCCTATGCCCGCCCTAGATGTTGGCGAGTTGCGCACGATATTGCTCATTGGCGAATATGGCTCAGCCGAGAACCAGCCGGTGAGAGTCGATATCATCGGTAACCTGCTATCCATTGACGGGTCTATCAACTTCCGTGATAGCAGCGCGACGGTGATACCAATGGAGGATGGTCCCACACTGATTTACGCAGAGATCGTGCCGGAAAGTCAGTGGGACCTCGGCAAGGACCAGTCTACCGGACGGAGGTTCGGCGCTCCGGGTGACGGCTGCCCGGAGTCTACGCAACAGGTGCTGCGTGTTGTCTGGGCGGGAGGCATTACCAAGCCAGGCGGTGGTGAAATTGATGACGTGGAACGCATCGCCTACAGAGTCTTCATTGAAAACGATGCAGGAGAGTTGACGGCGATTTCACCCTTCGCAGTGGCTGACCTGCGTGATGGCGATAACAACCATGAGCTCTGTCTCGATACGACCGCTAATCCTGTGCGTGTCGAGTTTCCCGCGGGCTTGATGACCGATCCGATCGAGGACCTTAATCCGGCTACGTCAATTGACGTGACCTACACCAATAAAAATTAACAGCCAAGCCATGATCTGGCATTTTCGGAGAGCCCATGACCTATCGCAGACAGTTTCTGAAGTATCTGGCAGCCAGTCCCTTGTTAACGAGTTACAGTGCATTCGCTCAGGAAGTAGAAGAAACTCTTGGCGAGCGACTGACCGATCCCCGCGATGTTATCAATGTGTTTGAAATGGAAGCTCTGGCCAGGGAACGCATTCCTCCAGCCCACTTTGGCTATCTGGCAACAGGGGTGGACAGTGATGAAACCCTGCAGGCAAATCGGGACGGATTTAGCCGATTCCAGATCAAGCCACGGCGACTCGTTGATGTAAGTGAAGTTGATACAACGGTCAATGTGCTTGGTGTTCAGGCAGATTCACCAATCTTCCTCTGCCCGGTGGGCTCCCAGGGAGCTTATCATTCGGACGCTGAACTGGGCACAGCCCGAGCGGCGGCTGCGAAAGGTCATCACATGATTCTCTCCACCCAATCTTCAACTCGCATAGAAGACGTAGCAGAAGCACGAGGAGCACCTATCTGGCACCAGCTGTATTCCACTGATCGTTGGGAAAACACCGTTTTGATGTTACAGCGAGCAGAAGCCGCGGGCGCCACCGCTGTTTGTCTTACGATTGATTTACCAGGTCGCCGCAATACTGAAACCCAGTCGAGACTATTTCGTGAAGATGATCGAAATTGCTTAGACTGTCATCGCGGTCAGGCCAAACCAATGTTTGAAGGTCTCGACATGCGCGGTGCGCGACTTACTGATCCGTCCCTGACCTGGGATGTTATTGGTCGCATGAAACAGGTCACTGACATGAATGTCATTATCAAAGGCATCGAAGTCGCCGAAGATGCGGCACTTGCTGTGGAGTATGGCGCCGACGGAATAATAGTTTCCAATCATGGCGGTCGCTCCGTGGAGACTGGTCGCGGCACCATCGAATGTTTGCCGGAAGTTGTTGCAGCAGTAAGTGGGCGCATTCCGGTTATTGTCGATGGCGGGTTTCGCCGTGGCACCGATGTATTTAAGGCATTGGCACTAGGAGCATCTGCTGTTGGATTCGGAAGGCCCTATTGCTTCGGACTGGGTGCATTCGGACAGGCTGGTGTCGAACGAGTACTTGATTTGGTAAACCGTGAATTAGTGATCGCAATGCGAGGTAGCGGCACCACAAGTGTCAATAACATCACTTACGACTATGTGCATGACAATGGATACCGAGTCTAGGGATTAACCATGAATGCAAACCGCAAAATTTTCATGTCGCTGACAGCAGGAGTGGCAGCGGCACTGCTACAAAGTAAGGCACAGCCCAGTCCTCTCTCGCCATTGTCGACCTGACCATCACTCATGTTGCAGGCACTGTTCATATAATTCAGCGTCCAGGCGGCGGTAATATAGGTATGTAAATATTGCTCGTCTAAAGTTCGTTATCCCGAAGATTGTACTCATTGCCATGCTCGTGCGTCTCATCGGTGATCACTAAATAGGAATCACTGTTGGTATTGTCTACACAACTGGCTACCAAAAACTGAGAGGGAAAAAGATATGCCTGAAAGTGGATCACTATCGCTATACGAATCAGTTCAGCTGTTCTATTTGACACTTAGCACGCAAGACCGATTCTTTGATTTTTGGATAAGCGCAACCTTCGCTGTAATTATCGCTTGTCATCTTGGCTCCCGTACTCTCACTAAGGGCTTTAGTATATTGATGGCTGTGATGTATACAGTGTTCTCGGTAAATATGCTGAGTCGGTGGTTGTTAGCCCAAGGAGCCGTATTTAGATACCTCTCCGAAATGATTGCTCTCGCAGGAGCAGAGGTAGAGGGGGGTTATGAGTTATTTGGTTTCTCAAGATCATTAACTTTCGGTACTTTGGTTGTAGGGACAATTATCACGCTTTTTTTTATTTGGGTTACTTTCAATAACCGGAAATCGTACTGACAAGTTAACTCCCGATCTGCCAGACTTCGGGTATGAAATCCACAAATTCAATCTACAAGCGCCACAGATTCCCGCCCGAAATCATTCAGTATGCCGTGTGGCTCTACCATCGCTTTAATCTCAGTCATCGTGACGTCGAAGATCTACTGGCCGAGCGGGACATCACCGTCAGCTATGAAGCCATCCGCCTGTGGTGCAATAAGTTTGGGGCGAAATATGCCCAGAGATTGAGGCGGCAGCATCAAGGTTATGGTGACACCTTCTTTATCGATGAAGTCTTTGTGAAGATACAGGGTGAGCAGCATTATCTATGGAGAGCCGTTGATCAAGACGGAGAGGTGGTCGATGTGTTTCTTCAGAAGAGGCGTGATGGAAAGGCCGCAAAGCGCTTCTTTAAGCGACTCTTGAAGAGTCATGGTGGTGAGCCCAGGAAGATTGTCACAGATAAGCTAGGGAGCTATCGTGTTGCTCACAGGGAGCTGATACCTGAGGTTATTCACGACATGAGCCAGTACGCGAATAATCGATGTGAGCTGTCGCATGAGCCGACAAGAGTGAGGGAGCGGGGAATGCGAAAGTTTAAATCGATGAATCAAGCACAGCGTTTCTTGGGTGCACACGCAGCGGTTTATAATTTGTTCAATTTGGGGCGTCATTTGGTGTCAGCTGAGAATTACCGATATTTTCGCCTGCGTGCTTTTTCGACTTGGGAAAAGGCAGTGGCGATATAGGAACGCTTAATCGGTGTTTTTGCTTGATCTAGGTGGTTAACTTGTCAATACCCGATGCGCCACCTCTGGGCCTTTGGGATCAAAGGGGTCAGAGTACTTTGATCTGATTAACAATTACTAATCAGATAGAAACAGACTTATTTTTAGGCAAGAAAATAAATCTGTCCCTCTATTTAAACATTTAGTTCGTCCAGATAACCATCTCATGCTCCCCTTCCGGCGGCGCTCGAAGAGTATGGTCCACGGTTACACGCCCCTCAGAGAGAGCAGGCCAAAGCGGCTCCACCATCCCATTGTCCAACTCGTACAAAACTTCTGTTAATTCTGCCAACTTCTCAGGCATGGCCTCGGAGAGATTGATTTTTTCGGTTGGATCCACATTCAAATTGTATAACCAGGACATGCCATTTCGTTCTTGCAGCTGAAGCTTCCAGCCGTTTTGTTGCACAACCTTATAATCGCCGGTTCGCCAATATAGCGGTCGATCCAAAGCTATTTGCGGCTCCGCCATCACGTAGCTCATCAGATCAACGCCATCGATAACTCTGTCTCCTGGTTGCTCGACACCTGCCGCTGCGAGAACTGTCGAGAAAATGTCGACATGGGCTACAGCTGAGTTGTATTGACTGTTCGCCGGGATTTTATCGGGCCAACGAATAAAGAAAGGGGTATGAATTCCTCCCTCAAAAAAAGACATCTTCCAACCACGATAAGGTTTGTTTAAATCGGATAAGCCAACATAGTGGGCACCACCATTATCGCTGGTGAACACGACAATCGTGTTGTCGTCGATACCATTGTCTTCGAGGGCTTGCAGAACTTGGCCAATGCCGCGATCAAGACCACGAATCATGCCGGCATAGGTTCGCTCGACGTGATCCTCAATATGGGACAAGGCATCGTAGTCCCCTTTTTCTGATTGTAGTGGTGTATGAGGTGCGTTATAGGCCAGATACATAAAGAAGGGTTGGTTTTTGTTGGTTTCAATCGCCTTCACAGCCTGACGGCTCAAATAATCCGTCATGTGTGAATCCGGTCGAAATCTTGGCTCATCATTGTAACGAACAGCGAATTGCAGGTTAGCCCACAGATACTTGTCGATGGGATCGAAGTCCTGCATGGAATTAACCACATTCGGATCATCAACATCCATGAACAATGCGCCTCCCGCAAGGAATCCCAGCCACTCATCGAATCCCTGATCCAATGGCTTTATGCCTTCAGCACGACCAAGATGCCATTTACCAATACCAACAGAATGGTAGCCCTCGGCATCCAGCATCTCTGGAATCGTCAACTCACTTGTTGGCAGTCCCAGGGATGCTACTGGAGGGTAGTTTACGGCGTTTTCCTCGATGAAATCATCGGTGGGAGTGAGGGTGTTGGTAAACCGAGCCATCTGTGGATTGACTGGCGTAAACTCAAACCCCGAGCGCGTTGCAAAGCGTCCGGTTAACAGCGCAGCGCGCGAAGGTGCACAGGAGGCGTTACCTGCATAGCCATTTGGAAAATGTATGCCCTGTGAAGCAATGGAATCGATGTTAGGCGTTGGCACACTGCCACCTGCAATACCGCCACCGTAAAAGGTGATGTCGTTAAAACCTAAGTCATCCACCACGATCAAGACTATATTAGGTGGCTGGGGGTCATCGCTGGCTATTGCAGGGCCTTGCTGCCATGTCACTTCCTGAAAATCACCGATTGGGTCAGTGAAGCTCATTATGATGCGCGGCAAGTAGAACCAGTATTGGGAGAACAGCCAACCCCCAAGAGCCAGTAATATGACAGCGGGTATTAGAATTTTTTTCATAGCCGAGCGGTTTTGAAATATTTTCATATCTTGGCCTTTAGGAACTGGTTTTTGTTTGACCGTCGTAGTTCTAGATCAGAATTTAAGTTAAGCCGAAAACGCTTTTGCACAAGCGGGACGAGCCAGCAGACGTTCGGCATAGGCACTCAGGTTCGGGTAATTCTCATCGTTAATCGCACCCAATCGTTTCGACATGATGCAGGCGTGCCCCAGCATGGTGTCTGCCGCTGAAAAGTCACCGATCAGA
>Ga0255754_10000696_pt1 | contig 26562 bp, 20 predicted proteins | sample 101ome_22_FD_179954 | JGI IMG/M metagenome (GOLD analysis project Ga0255754, IMG submission 179954) | Coastal salt marsh microbial communities from the Groves Creek Marsh, Skidaway Island, Georgia - 101412BT metaG (version 2) | ecosystem: Environmental > Aquatic > Marine > Intertidal zone >... | reverse complement strand
TGCGTCCGGCCTGGCCGTGACGCCGGGCTTCATCAACATGCTTTCCTGGGCGCCGGGTGACCTGCGCGAGGACGGTCGCTCCATGAGTGACATCATGCAGGGCGTGACACTCGAGGTCTTCGGGGAAGGATGGTCCGAGGGTCCGCTCAACGAGCAGATGAAAGAAGAGGAGTACCGCGCGGACAACCGCCCCACGTGGACGACCTTGCGCGAATTCCTGGAACTGCTGGAGGCGCAGGGCATCGCCACGAATGTGGCATCGTTTGTCGGTGCTACGACGGTCCGCATCCACGAAGTAGGGTATGAGGATCGCGCCCCGACACCGGAGGAACTGGAGCGCATGAAAGCCCTCGTGCGGCAGGCCATGGAGGGCGGCGCCATGGGCCTGGGATCATCTCTTATCTACGCGCCGGCCTTCTACGCCGACACGGAAGAGCTGATTGAGCTGTCCAAAGTCGTATCCGAGTACGACGGAATGTACATCTCCCACATGCGCTCCGAGGGCAACCAGCTGCTGGAGGCCCTTGAGGAACTGATCACGATTGCCCGGGAGGCTGATGTCAAGGCGGAGGTGTACCACCTGAAGGCGGCCGGCGAAAGCAACTGGCCCAAAATGGACGAAGCTATTGCCCGTATCAAGGCAGCCCGTGCCGAGGGCTTGGCCATTTCCGCCGACATGTATACGTATGTGGCCGGGGCCACGGGTCTGGATGCCCACATGCCACCCTGGGTGCAGGAAGGCGGCTTCGGCGCATGGCGCGAACGGCTGATGGATCCCGCAACGCGAGCCCGTGTCCTGGAAGAAATGCGTACGCCCACCAACGAGTGGGAAAACCTGGGCCTGGCTGCCGGTCCGGAAGGCATCATGGTGGTGGGCTTCCGGGAGGACTCCCTTCGCTACCTGACCGGCCGGACGCTGGCTGACATTGCCGAGGAGCGGGGCACGACACCCGAGGACGTGGCCATCGACCTGGTCATCCACGACTCAACGCGCGTCGGTACAGTGTACTTCCTGATGTCCGAGGAAAACGTGCGCAAGCAGATTGCCCTGCCCTGGATGGCCTTCGATTCCGACGCGGGCTCGTTTGCTCCGGAGGGCGACAACCTGAACAGCAACCCGCATCCACGGGCTTATGGCAACTTTGCCCGGCTGCTGGGCAAGTACGTCCGGGATGAAGGCATCATCACCCTCGAAGAAGCCGTCCGACGACTTACCAGTTTCCCGGCGGACAACCTGGGCATCGTGGGCCGCGGTCGTCTGCAGGTAGGCCACTACGCCGATATCGCCATTTTCGACCCGGCCACGATTCAGGACCACGCCACCTTCGAGGCCCCACACCAGCTGGCTACGGGCATGCACCATGTATTTGTCAACGGCGGTCACGTCCTGCGTGATGGCCAGCATACCGGTACGATGAGTGGTCGTGCCGTATTCCGGGGAGAACGATGAAACGCACGCTTGTTGCCCTTCTTTTCCTGCTGGCCGGATGCGCCGGCGAGCGCGCTGACTTCGACATTGTCATCGATGGCGCCACCATTGTGGACGGTAGTGGGCAGCCCGCCTTCTCGGGAGATATAGGCATCCGCGGGGAGCGCATTGTCGCCATCGGAGACCTGGCCGATGCCAGCGCCGGAAGGCGGATTGAGGGAGACGGTCTGGTGGCCGCCCCTGGTTTCATCGACATCCACAGCCATGCCACGGGCGGCAGCATCGAAGGCAGCGCCGTGGTGCAGCGACCGGATGCGGAGAACTACATCCGGCAGGGTGTGACCACCGTTTTGGGCGGTCAGGACGGGTCCTCGATGGGCGATGTGGGTGCCTTCCTGGCCTATCTGGACGAGAATCCGGCCGCGGTCAATGTCGGCGTGTTCTTCGGCCACGGTTCGCTGCGGGCACGCGTACTAGGAGAGGATGATGTTCGGGCATCGACCGAATCCATCAATGAAATGATCCGCCAGGTCGAACAAGCCATGCAGGATGGGGCATTCGGTCTCTCTTCTGGCCTGGAGTACACGCCCGGTGCCTTTGCCGACGTGGATGAAGTAGCGACGCTGGCGGGCCCTGTCGCCGATCATGACGGCATGTACATCTCCCATATCCGGGATGAAGGCGGCCGGCTGCTGGAAAGCGTCGACGAGGTGCTGGAAGTAGGGCGCCGTTCCGGTGCACGCGTGCAGATCACCCATCACAAAGTCATCGGCAAAGGCCGATGGGGCATGGCTTCGGAATCCTTGGCGATGATCGATGAAGCTCGTGCGCAGGGCGTCGATGCCTCCTCGGATCAATATCCCTACACCGCATCCAGCACCGGACTGACCATCCTATTTCCGACCTGGGCCAAGGACGGCGGCTTCGATGCTCTTGTGCAGCGTTTGCAGGATCCGACGCAACGCGAGCGCATCCGGCAGGATGTCATCGACCACATCACTGTCGAACGCGGCGCCGACCCGTCGACCATCGTGGCGGCCCGATGCGGTTTCGATGCATCGTTCAATGGGAAAAGCCTGGCGGACATCTTGGTGGACCGCGGACTGGGAGTAACGGTCCCAAACGCCGCTGATGTGGCCATGGAGCTCGTCGAAGCGGGCAGTTGTTCGGGTGTCTTCCACTCCATGTCCGATGAGGACGTGCGTACCATCATGCGACATCCCTGGACCTCCATCTCGTCTGATGGCGGCATCCCAGCCATGGACGAGGGCGTCCCCCACCCCCGCAATTACGGCGCTTTTGCCCGGGTGCTTGGCCGCTATGTCCGGCAGGACAGCGTTTTGACCCTGGAGGAAGCCGTCCACAAGATGAGCGGCCTGCCGGCCGAGCGGTTGAACCTGGCGGATCGGGGCCTGCTGAAGGAAGGTGCCCTAGCCGATATCACCCTGTTCGACCCTGCCACCATCATCGACACCGCTGAATTCGGAAATCCCCATCACTTTGCACAGGGCGTAGTCCATGTGCTTGTCGGTGGCGTCCCTGTACTTGATCTGGAAGCAATGACTGGGATGCGACCCGGAAAGGCGCTTCGTCACCGTTCCCACTGAAGCGCCATCACGACGCATAGATGGGCAATATTGTGTAGGTGAATCCGGAAATTGTTATTCTTGCGGGCCGGCCTCAGTGGCCCTTGCCGAGAAGCGCTCCCAGGAGTCGACTTCCCCGGCGCGATCTTTCACCCTCCGGAGAGCCAAATGACCCATCTCATTTCACGTTTTGCGTGCACCCTGGCGATCATGATGTTCGCCCTTGTTGCCTTCCCGGCAGCCGCACAGCAGAACGGCACGATTACAGGAACGATTACCACCGAAGAAGACGGGGCGCTGCTCCCCGGAGCCAACGTTGTAGCCCTCTCTGATGACGGTTCCATCGTGGCGGGTGCTGCCACCGATATGGATGGTCGCTATAGTTTCAGTGTTGCACCGGGCGCCTACACGGTTCGGGCCCGCTATGTTGGTTTCCAGGATTGCGAGACTGAAGTGACGGTGACATCAGGTGGTTCGACGACGTTCGACTGCGCGCTCAGCCAGACTGGATTGGAATTGAACACGGTTGTGGTTGCCGCATCCCGTCGACAGGAGAAGGCCCTTGATGCGCCGGCATCCATTTCGGTGCTCTCGGCCAGGGATATCGAGTCGAGCGTGGGCGGGTCTTCAGTGGAAGCGCTTCGCACGACACCAGGCGTAGACATGCAGCAAACGGGCGTTGACCGCCGCGAGATGGTTCTTCGCGGATTCAACAACGCCTTTGGCGGATCAGCTTTCGTCATGACCGACTACCGTCAGGCAGCCGTGCCATCGCTGGCTGTGAACCTCTACTCCATCATGCCGAACATCGGTATCGACGTGGATCGTATTGAGGTGGTTCGTGGCCCCGGATCGGCACTCTATGGCGCCGGCGTTGACGCGGGCGTTGTACACTTCATCACCAAGGATCCATTTTCCCATCCAGGTACCACCATTTCTGTACAGGGTGGTGAGCAGTCTCTCTTCGGCGGGCAGTTCCGCCATGCCGGCGTAGCATCGAACGGCAAGCTGGGATACAAGCTTACGGGGACCTATCTGCAGGCTGAAGACTGGGCCCTGGATCCGAACGACCCCCACGATGCAGGCCAGATTGCCATCGACGGCGAACGGGATACGGATTATTCGAAATCCAATATCAACGGTAATCTGGAGTATCGTTTCAGTGAAACGGGCTCCCTGTCTGCCAACGTCGGCTACTCGACTCTCAAGGCTACTGTGCTTTCCGGCGTAGGAACGCTACAAGCCGAAGGCTACGGTTACTCCTACGGTCAACTTCGACTCAATCTGGAGAACTTCTTCGCTCAGGTGTACCTGAACAGGAATGATGCGGGCAAGTCCCGCGTGTACGGCGCCTTCGACGTTGTCGACAACTCGACGCAACTCGTCGGTCAGGCGCAGTATGACTGGGCCAGCGCGAGTGGCCGCCAGAGCCTGATCCTGGGCGCTGACTTCGAGATGACGCGTCCGGATACGGAAGGCACCATCCAGACGGACGAGGGCATCGATGAGTTCGGTGGCTACCTGCAATCGACCACGAAGCTGACGGGCAAGCTGGACTTCACGGCTGCCGTCCGCGCCGACTATTCGTCCATCGGAAATCAGGATATCAACCTGAGCCCCCGCGCTGCGCTGGTCTTCAAACCGAACAGTGCGAACTCGTTCAGGGTAACCTTCAACCGGGCGTACTCCTCGCACGGAACGAACTCGAACTTCCTGAACATCATCGCCGGATTCATTCCGGGCACGGATATTGCCATTCGTGGACGTGGAGCCGCAGATGGATATACCTGGGAACGTAACGCGGCCTATGCCGGGATTGCAGGAACGGATCTGGTTGCTTCCAGCCTGAACCCTGCGTCCCTCGGCGCTCCACAGCCCGTTGGCTTGCCACTGGATGCAACGTACGCCGCCATGTACCAGGGCGTTGCGGCCATTCCGGCTGGAACGCTCGCCGCCATGCTGGGTGCTGCCGGCCTGCCGGTGGATGCGGCAACAGCAGGTACCTTGCAGGCGCTCTTGAACCCGCAGCTGACGCAGGTCAATGGGTTTTCGGGCGGTTTGCTCGCTTTCCTGAATACCTCCACCGGAGCCGTACAGATTTCTTCGCAGCGGGATCTTGTGGATGTCCAACCGCTCAGCCAGACCGTAACGAACACATTCGAAGTCGGCTACAAGGGTATCATCGGCGAGAAGCTCCTCTTCACGGCGGATGGCTACTGGACGAAGCGTGACAACTTCGTAGGCCCCCTCCTGATGGAGACGCCGTTCGTGATCGTACCTAACCTGGCCAATGACCTGACGGCTGCCATTGCTACCGGCATCGCGAACAATGCACAGCTTGCGGGAGCACTGGGGCAATTCGGTGTTTCTGCGCAGCAGGCGGCCGGGCTGCTGGTGGCGCTTGCCGGAGATGCCCTCCCGAGCGCAGGCACGCCCGTGGCCATTGTGCAGCCTGAGCAGAACAACCCGGGTGTGGGCAAAACACCCGAGCTGATGATGACCTACCGCAACTTCGGTCAGGTGTCCTTCTACGGCGCCGACATTGCCTTCCAGTACCTGGCCAGTGATCAACTCAGCGTCTTCGGTAATGCGTCCATCGTCACCGATGATTATTTCGATGATGAGGAGTTGGACGAAGCCGGAACGGGATTGGAGTTGTCACTGAACGCTCCCAAGTTGAAGGGAAGCGCCGGCTTCAAATATGCCTTCGACTCCGGTCTTTCCATCAATGCTGCGGGTCGGTACACGGATGGATTCCCAGTACTTTCCGGGCCTTACGTGGGTGACGTTGACAGCTACATGCTCCTGGACGTGGGTGCAGGGTTCGACATGGGCAGCTTCCAGCCCGGACTGCGCATCGATCTGCAGATCAGCAACGTGCTGGACAACATGCACCGCGAGTTCATCGGTGCGCCGCAGATGGGCCGCATGGGACAGGCTCGCCTGACCTACACCCTTCAGTAAACGGTTCATACCGACCCAGCGGTTGGTACACCGTCAGGCTGTTTGAAAGGGCGCCGCGCGCATGCGCGCGGCGCCCTTTTTCATGGTTACGTGCCCAGGCCTGAACACGCTGGAACAGGAACGCCCTCGCGGGTCCGTAACCAAATCAATGGACACGGAGCCCTGGAGGATTGCGAACTAGCGATCAATTGCCCAATCTTGTGCGGGAATTCGTTGACCTACAGGGCTTTGATCGGTACTTTCTTGAGCCTGAAGATCTGCCCTCGAACTTGGTTCAAACCACCTTTGGATTGGCCATCCGGTCCGGGGCATTGCCGGTGATCCGCACCACTTCAACGGCACGGGTCGCGCTTCGTCCTTGTCCCAAGACTGTCCTGATTCAGCCGCCACGGAGGCGGAAGCATCATGCTCTCGGATTTCATCCCGTTGTTCATCCAGCTCGGTATTGCAGCCGGCCTGTCCTTTACCCTGCTCAAAGCAGCCTCTCTGCTGGGTCCGAGCAGGAACAACAAGATCAAGCTGACCTCATATGAGAGCGGGATGGATCCGATTGGCTCCGCTCGGGAACGCTACTCGGTCAAGTTCTATCTGGTGGCCATGATCTTCATTGTCTTTGACGTGGAGGTGGTATTCCTGTATCCGTGGGCCGTCAGTTTTGACGAGTTCATTGCGGCAGGTGCTGCCCCGGGCGTCATGGCGGTTGTCCTCCTGTTTGTTGTCATCCTGACCATCGGTCTGGTGTACGACATCAAGAAGGGCGGCCTGGAATTCGACTGATCCCCGCTCCGAACCTGTTTCAACCCCAACTTTTCTACCATGGGATCTGAAAACGCCCTCCAGGAGGGATTCCTGACCACCCGCGTCGACGCGGTGGTAAACTGGGCCCGCTCCAACTCTTTGATGCCCATGCCCATGGGCTTGGCCTGCTGCGCCATTGAGATGATGGCCTTTGCCGCGCCCAAGTACGATGTGGCTCGCTTCGGTGCCGAGGCCATGCGCTTCTCCCCACGCCAGGCTGATCTCATGATCGTTGCTGGTTGGGCCTCCTACAAAATGGCGCATACCATCCGTCGGGTGTGGGATCAGATGGCCGACCCGAAATGGTGTATTTCCATGGGTGCCTGCGCCTCCTCGGGCGGCATGCACCGATGCTATGGTGTGGTGCAGGGCATTGACAACTTCCTGCCCGTCGACGTCTACATCCCGGGGTGCCCGCCGCGTCCCGAGGCCGTCATCCATGCCCTCATGGACATTCAGGAAAAAGTGCGCAACGAGTACTCGGTAGCACAGGATGGTATTTCCGGCAAGGAGTCCCCGAGCATCGCACCGGCGCGACCAAAAATCATCACCCCGGAAGGCGATACGACGGTATCCCCCTCCGGATTGTCCATCCGATGAGCTCCATGGCAGATTCTCCAAAGACGCCCAAGGCGCCTAGCACGCTACCGTTCGATTTCGTTCCGCAGGAGCCGGAAACAGCCGTCGCCAACAATCCGCATGCGAAGGCAACGACGCAGGTGGCGGACGTCGTGGATGCCCTCAAGGCCCACTTCGACCAGAGCGTTCGTGACCTGGTGGTCTACGCAGGCGAACACACGGTTCTCGTTGACCGGGAGGCCATCGTGGAAGTCTGTCGCTTCCTGAGTGAGGAAAAGGGTTTCAGCTACCTGGCGGATCTCGGTGGCATCGACCGCTTTACGGAAGAAGAGCGCTACGAGGTGTTCTACAATCTGGTGAACATCGAGGGTGGTAAACGCATCCGTATCACGATCCGGGTTGAGGAAGATACCATGACGGCGCCGACCGTTACCGGCATTTTCCCGGCCGCCAACTGGAACGAACGTGAGTGCTACGACATGTTCGGCATCACATTTGACGGGCACCCGGACATGCGCCGCATGTACATGCCAGAGGACTTCGAGTACCACCCGCTGCGCAAGGAATTCCCGCTGCTTGGTGTTCCCGGGTCCCTTCCCCTTCCGCCACAGTCGCCGACAGGCGAGTTGACCGGCGATCCCTTCCCTGCAGCCCACGGACACAAGCCGCCAAAAAGCTTCCAGGAAGTCAAGAGCGAGGAGGACAACGACTGATGAGTTCGATTTCCCAGACAGATTGGTCGGAAACGCTGAAGTTCTGGCCCCGGCACAACGAGGCGCTGTACAAGCGACTCGAAACCAAGCATTCCTGGCTTGAGACGTCCGGTGACGGTGCGCCAGCCGATCCGCTCGAGCACGAGATGGTGCTCAACATCGGTCCGCAGCACCCGGCCACCCACGGCGTGCTGCGCTGCGTGGTGAAACTCGATGGCGAAACCATTGAGAGAAGCGTCCTCGATATCGGCTACCTGCATCGCGGCATCGAGAAGATTGCCGAGAACAAGACCTATCAGGAGTTCATGCCCTACACGGACCGCATGGACTACCTGCAGCCCTATGCCAACAATGTGGCATGGTGCCTGGCGGTTGAGAAACTGGCCGCCATCGAAGTACCGGAGCGCGCCCAGTGGATCCGGATGATGATGTCCGAGCTGGCCCGCATTTCGGCCCACCTGATCTGGATGGGCGTCGGACTCATGGATGCCGGTGCTGTTTCCGTATTCCTTTGTACGTTTCAGTACCGTGAGGACATCTACGCCATCTTTGACGAGGTGGCAGGAGCACGACTGACGGTCTCCCACTCCCGCATCGGCGGCGTGGCCACGGATGTGAACGAGACTGGCATCGGCCTCATCAAGGACTTCACCGACCGCTTCCCGGAGGCTGTTGAAAGCTGGGAAAAACTGCTCAACAGGAACCGGATCTGGATTGACCGGAATGTGGGCATCGGCCAGATGTCAGCCGACGATGTGGTGCGCATGGGGCTTACCGGTCCCAACCTGCGTGGCTCGGGCGTGGCCCATGACATCCGACGCTTCGAGCCCTACCTCAAGTATGACGAGGTCGACTTCATCATTCCCATCCGCACCGAAGGCGATGCATTGGCCCGCTATTTCGTGCGTCTCGAGGAGATGAAGGAGAGCGTGAAGATCATTCGACAGTGTCTTGAAAAACTCAAGACGGTCAAAGGACCGGTGCGAACGGATGACGCCAAGCGCGCCTATCCGAATAAGGACGAGGTCTATTACTCCATGGAAGGCCTCATCCATGATTTCATGTATACCGATACCGGTGTGGCACCGCCCAAGGGTGCTGCTACCTATCACGCCATCGAGGCGGCAAAAGGCGAACTCGGTTTCTACCTGCAGTCCGACGGAACAGGATATCCATGGCGGGCGCGCATGAACTCTCCAAGCTTCACCAACCTGCAAGGCCTCGAGCACCTGCTCGAAGGGGCCCACATGGGCGACATGGTTATTCTCATCGGAACCGTGGACCCCGTCCTCGGCGAAGCTGACAAATAGAACTTCAACACCAGGCGGCGCTTCCCCACATGGCTGATTTCATCAAGCACCCCGTAGTAGGTCTCCCGGACCGTAAACCGGATCCGGTCATTGCGGCCGACCAGCTGCACTTTTCGGACGAGGAGAAAAAGCAGATCCAAACGTGGATCTCCCGTTATCCGACGGCCGACGGCGCGGTTATGCGCGCCCTGTGGCTGGCTCAGGAGAAGTTCGGTTTCCTGCCTCCGGAAGTCGTCCAGTTGGTGGCCGATGAATTGAACATTCCCTATGCCAATGCCTACGGCGTGGCCACGTTCTACACCCAGTATTTCAAGGAAAAGAAGGGGAAATACGTCCTGGACGTATGCACCTGCTTCTCCTGCCAGCTATGCGGCGGCTTCGACATGCTGCACTACCTCGAGGAAAAGCTGAACGTGCACAAGGGTGAGACCACCGAAGATGGCATCTTTACGGTGCAGGAAGCGGAGTGCCTCGGAGCATGCGGATCGGCTCCCATGCTGCAGATCACGAACGGTACGTACGTCCACAACCTGACCGAGGAGAAGATCGATGCCCTGATCGATGCCCTTCGCGAAGACCGGATGCCAGCCTTTACCTCCGTGACCCTGCCGCAGGATGAGGATGAGTTGGGAGGCAACCGCCGTTCGGACGTGGAACACACCGAAGCCTACCAGGCCGGTCCCGTAAGCGAAACGACCCGATAGCAGGCTCCCGCCGAACGCAAGAACCCTACAAAGCAACCGAACGCAATGAGCAAAGCAGGCGATTGGCGCAACTACAAGCGGGTGCTGCTTCCCCCGGTAAAAGACCTCCACAAGCTGGATGTCTACGAAGCCAATGAGGGGTACAGCGCCCTGCGTGAGATCCTGACCACCGACAAGTGGGATCCAACATCCGTGACGGATGAGATGAAGAAAAGCGGCCTGAAGGGGCGTGGTGGTGCAGGGTTCCCAACGGGACTCAAATGGAGCTTCATGCCCCCAATTGACCCCGACGTCCCTCGCTTCCTGTGCTGCAACGGTGACGAATCCGAGCCCGGCACATTCAAGGATCGACAGCTGCTCGAGTACAATCCCCACTCTGTCTTTGAAGGGATGCTGATCGCCTCCTATGCCATGGGCATCAAGACGGGTTTCCTGTACATCCGGGGCGAATTTGCCGATTGGATTACGCACACGGAAGCCGAGCTCGAGAAAGCCTACGACAAGGGCTACGTCGGCAAGAATATCATGGGGTCGGATTTCTCCTGTGACATCGTGATCCATAAGGGGGCAGGCGCCTACATCTGCGGTGAAGAGTCATCCTTGATGAACTCGCTCGAAGGAAAACGTGCTTATCCACGCATCAAGCCGCCCTTCCCCGCCCAGAAAGGCGTCTGGGGATACCCGACGACCATCAACAATGTGGAAACGCTCGCATGTGCACCGCTCATCATCCGCAACGGTGGCGAGTGGTATGCAGGGATTGGTGCCCAGTCGCATCCAGGTCCGGTGCTTTATGGGATCTCCGGCCATGTCAACCGCCCCGGCGTATACGAATACCCGACGGGCATGCTGATTTCCGACCTCATCTACGAGGTGGCCGGTGGCATGCGCGGCGGCAAGAAACTGAAAGCCCTGGTACCCGGCGGATCCTCGACACCCGTCCTGCGGGCCGACATGATCGACGGGGTGACCATGGACGCCGACTCGCTGCGCGAAGCAGGCTCCATGATGGGAACGAGCGGTATGCTGATCATGGATGAGGACACGGATATGGTGTCCTTCCTGCGCCGCATCACCCATTTTTACCATCACGAGAGTTGTGGACAGTGTACGCCCTGCCGCGAGGGAACCGGGTGGCTCGAGAACATCGTGACACGCATTGACGAGGGCGAAGGCAACCTGCGCGACCTCGATCTGCTCATGGACCTGTGTTCGCAGATGGAGGGCAGAACAGTCTGTGCTCTGGCGGATGCAGCAGCCTGGCCGGTTCGCTACACGATCGACCGCTTCCGCGACGAGTTCGAAGCCAAATGCAAGCCGTCCCTCGTCCCTTCGGGTGCTGACCTGGTCATGGCCTGAACATGCCTCGCGTCCGATTAATCGACCGAAACTGAACGATATGCCGACTATCACCATTGACAACCAGACGTTCGAATTCGAGGGGCAGCACGGCCTGCTCCAGTTCTGTCTGGACAACGGCGTCGATCTGCCCCACTTCTGCTACCACCCGGCCATGTCTGCGCCGGCGAACTGCCGCCAGTGCCTCGTGGAGGTTGGTATGCCGCAGCGCGACCGTGCAACGGGCGAGATCAGCACCGACGAGGACGGTAATCCGCTCATCCAGTTCATGCCGAAACTGCAGACAAGCTGCTCGATGCAGATGTCCGATGGCATGGTCGTCCGGACGCACCGCAGCAGCGAACTGGTAAAGCGGGCACAGAAGGACACGCTCGAATTCCTGCTCATCAACCACCCGCTGGACTGCCCGATCTGTGACCAGGCTGGTCACTGCCCCCTGCAAAACCAAGCCTACAAGCACGGTCCTGAGGGATCGCGTTTCGAGTTCGAGAAAGTCCACAAGCCCAAGCATATCGACCTCGGTCCCCGCGTGGTGCTCGACGGCGAACGCTGCATCAACTGCACGCGCTGCGTGCGCTTTACGCGCGAAGTATCGAAGAGCGATCAGTTGACCATCATCGAACGGGGTGTCAAGAACTACCCGATGACGCCACCGGGTGTGGAGTTCGACGAACCCTATTCGATGAACGTCATCGATATCTGTCCGGTGGGTGCGCTTACGTCCAAGGACCACCGCTTCAAGGCCCGTATCTGGGAGATGAGCAAGACGGCCTCGGTCTCGACGGTGGGCGCCAAGGGTTCCAACTGCTATTACTGGGTCAAGGACAACCAGATCATGAAGGTCACACCGCGGACCAACATGGATGTCAACGAATTCTGGCTGGCCGACGAAGAGCGCCTCGAGTACCGCAAGTTCAACGAGGATCGCCCCGATGGACCGACGGTTGAAGGCGCTCCGGTCTCGTGGGAGTTGGCTTGGAAAGCCGCTGCGGATTGCCTGAGCGGCGTCGATGGGAGCCGCATCCTGTTCCTCGGATCGGCCTGGGCAACGGTGGAAGACAATTATCTGCTGGCGAAAATGGCGGACGCCGTTGGGGCCTCCGCGCCGGTGTACCTGCCGCATGTCGAAGAAGGCCATGGCGACGGCTGGCTGCGCACGGACGATCGTACGCCCAACGCCCAAGGCTGTGAACGACTGGGGATCCATGCTGCTTCCGCTCAGGACCTCAAGGCGCGTCTCGAGGCCGGGGAAATCGATGTCCTGTATGTGATGGAAGATGATCCGGTGGCATCGGGTGTATGCTCGGTGGCCGATCTGGTCGGTATCAAGGTCGTGCTGCACCACTACAACACGACGAACCAGACGCTTCAGGCCGCTGACGTGGCCCTGCCAGCGGCCATGGCGGTTGAAACCGTGGGTACCTTTGTCAACGTGGACGGCCACGCGCAGCGCCTGCGTCCAGCAAAGGCCATTGCTGGTGTCAACCGTACGCTGTCCATGGAGATCGGGAAGTGCCGCGCCGACCGGCACGGTACCCCGTTTGACAAATGGTACAACGAAAGCAACCTGATCAATTGCCAACCCGGCTGGGTAGCCCTGCCTGCAGTGGCTGCAGCGCTCGGCCATGAGATGACCTACAAAGGCCCCAAGCAGATCATGGAGGAGGTTTCCGCGTCGAATCCTGCCTTCAAGGGAGCCACCTATTCCGCCATGGGAGAACTCGGTGTCCGTCTTGAATCGACGGGCGTCACTGCCTGAGACCAATTATGAACCTTGCCTGGTACTGGACGGCACTCATCGCCTTCCTGATCGTCAACTTCCTGCTTGTCTCCGCCTCGGTGCTCGTATATGCCGAGCGCAAGGTATCAGGCTACATGCAGAATCGGCCCGGTCCGAACCGCGTGGGTCCCTTCGGTTTCCTGCAGCCTTTTGCCGATGTGCTCAAATTGGTCATGAAGGAGAACATCGTCCCTGCCATGGCCAACCCGTTCGTGCACTCCCTGGCCCCCATGATGATGGTGGTCATTGCCATGACAGCCGGTGCGCTCATTCCATTCGCGCACAATGTCGTGATTGCCGACATGGATGTAAGCGTGCTCGTTCTGCTGGCACTGACCTCCATCTCAGTGTACGGGGTGACCTTGGCCGGTTGGAGCTCCAACAGCAAGTATTCCCTGCTCGGAGGGCTGCGCTCGAGCGCCCAGATGATTTCCTACGAATTGTCCATGGGCCTTGCCGTCCTGTCGGTCGTGCTGATTGCCGGGTCCCTGAGTCTGACCGACATCGTTGTGGATCAGTCCGGTGGTTGGGGCATCCTGGGATGGAATGTATTCCGCAACCCCCTTGGTTGCATTCTCTTCATCGTGACGGCATTTGCCGAAACGAACCGGGCTCCGTTTGACCTGCCTGAAGCAGAGCAGGAACTGGTTGGTGGCTACCACACTGAATACTCGGGGATGAAGTTCGGCATGTTCTTCCTGGCCGAATACGTAAACTTCTTCATCGCCTCCTTCGTCATCGTCACGCTCTTTTTCGGCGGCTACATGCTTCCGTTCGAATCCCTGATCATCGCGCAGTTCCCAGGCCTGGAAGGCTCCTTGACGCTGATGGCCCTGCAGATCGGGACTGTCATTCTGAAGGCCGGCTTCTTTGCCTACGTATTCATCTGGGTTCGTTGGACGCTGCCGCGCTTCAAGTACCAGCAGCTCATGACACTGGGTTGGAAATATCTCCTTCCCATTGCGCTTGTCAACGCTCTGCTCGTGGCGGTTGGACTCATCATATTCTCCTGATCCGGTAGCGGGCTCCCTCGAGATCGTATCGGACATCCCACGTTCGCCATGCCCATCTTGGCACCCAGCATTCTGTCGGCCGATTTCTCGAGGCTTGGAGATCAGTGCCGCGAGGCCGCCTCTGCCGGAGCCGAATGGTTACACATCGATGTGATGGATGGGCATTTTGTACCCAACATCACCATCGGCCCCCTCGTTGTCCGCTCGCTTCGCCCGTTAGCCGATGAGACGGGGGTCTTGCTGGACGTGCACTTGATGATTGAGCATCCGGACCGCTATGTCAGCGCCTTTGCCGATGCTGGTGCGGACATCATCACGGTACACGTGGAAACAAGCAGGCATCTGCATCGAACGGTGCAGGCCATACGGGATGCGGGTGCTCGACCCGGGGTAACGCTCAACCCAGCCACGCCCCTCTCCACTCTGGAGGAAATCCTGCCGGAGGTGGATCTCGTGCTGATCATGTCGGTGAATCCGGGATTTGGTGGACAGTCCTACATCCCGTCCTCCACGAACAAGATCCATCGCCTTCGCAGTATGCTGGACGCCATCGGTTCGGATGCCTACCTCGAGGTGGACGGTGGAGTCCATGTTGGCAATATTGCCGAGGTAACCGGAGCCGGCGCCGATGTCATTGTGGCTGGCAGCGCCGTCTTCGGATCGGGAGGTGCCATACAGGAAAACGTAGCCTCGCTGAAAGCGGCCTGGTAGCCCGCTCTGCCCTGTTTTTCCAAGCACTCTGCAACCACCTGGGGAACCAGTGCATTTTTTCCAATGTTAACGTAGTGTTAACAAATGGAAACATGCTCTACTCAGGACTTCTCATAGCACTGCTAGCCATGGGCCCGGTGACCACCGGATCCAGCTACTCCGAGTGTTACGAGAACACGTTCTGTGTCGAGGTTGAGGACGCCGGTAACCGTGTCGAAATCTATGTACGCAGTATGGTGGATTGGGAGGTGACCCTCTCCCTGGACATGCAGACCGCCAATATGCGTCCTGATGTCGCCTTGCCGCTGATTCAAAGCGTCGCTGGAAAACAGCGAAGCCACGCAGTATCCCTCATAGTGCGTGATATCGGACGTTCTTGGTCATTCCGGTATGATCTGTCTTGGGTCCCGGGTAACCACAAGGCCAAGCACAATGAAGGCACGGCCTACGAACTGCCTTTTGAAAAAGGGGAATCCTACATGGTCGGGCAGGGGTTCCACGGACAAGAGACCCACGAAGGCAAGTATGCCATTGACTTCCAGCTGCCGGAAGGAACGCCGGTGCATGCGGCACGCGGTGGTATGGTCATCGAAACCGTAGAGCGTTTTGAGGAAGGCAGACTGGATCCGGCCCTCAAATCACGAGCAAATTTCGTCAAGATCCTCCATGAGGATGGTACCGTTGGCTACTACGTCCATTTCCGTTTCCAAGGGGTTGAGGTCGAAGCCGGAGAGCGCGTACAGGCAGGCGAATTGATCGGCTACTCGGGGAACACCGGGTATTCCTCGGGTCCACATCTCCATTTTGAGGTTTTTGCAGCAACAGAGGATCTGTCCCTGCGCACCTTCCCGGTTCAATTCAGAACGGCTGAACGGGGACTGACCCATGTCACGAGCGGGCTTTTCTACACCCGCTGATCCGGAACAGGGCTGCGCGCGGCGACGCTCTCAGTTCATCTCCCGCTGACTACCCAGTTCCATTTCGATCGGGATGATCGTCCCGTTGCGCAGTACGCCCAGAGACACGGTTTCACCGGGGCGGAACTCGAAGAGGTACGCCAAGAAATCCTCACGGGTATCTACCCGCTCGCCCTCGAATGTCCGAATGACATCGTAAGGCAGGAAACCAGCCAGATCAGCTGGAGAACCGGGATCCACCTCTTCGACAACCACACCGCGCGCTTCAGAAATTCCAAGCGCCTGAGCCCACCGAGGAGGTAACGTGCGACCCTGCAGACCCGTGTAATAGGCACGGTCGACGAAGCCTTTGTCCCGGATTTCTTCGAGGATCCGGACCGCTTTCTCCGCTGGAACGGCAAATCCGATGCCCACCGATCCACCCGTTTCCGTGAATATGGCTGTGTTCACTCCAATCACCCGGCCCCGCGCATTGAGAAGCGGTCCACCGGAGTTGCCTCGATTGATGGCTGCATCGGTCTGTATCATATCCCGGTAGAATCGGTTGTCCTGCGGCTGCAGGTCGCGACCGGTGGCGCTGACAACCCCCACGGTAACCGTTGGGTCAGAGGCCTCGAAGAGTCCAAACGGATTTCCGAGAGCAATGGACCATTCGCCTACAATGGGACCTCCGTCCAACTCGAAAGACAGGTGAGGGAGCGGACGCTCAGGGGTAACCTTCAACAGGGCCAGATCCGTGCCCGGGTCTGATCCAACGAGCTCGGCAGGAAGCGTGGTCCCATCCGGAAAGGCAATCGTGATGGCGGAGGCATTGCCTGCCACGTGATCATTCGTGACGATGTAGCCCGAGGGACTTATCACGAATCCCGAGCCCATGGACTGTACCTGACGCTCAAGAACGCGGCTGCGCTGGCGCCCGAAGAAAAAATCGTAGAATGGATCGTTATATGGATTGACTCTGATCTGCTGTGTCTGGGTGATGTTCACGCTGACGACAGCCGGCGTGGCCTGCTGCACCGCCAAGGTGATCGCGTTCATGCGACCGGACGTAATGGAATCCTGCAGCGTACCATCCATGAGCGCGGAGGATGGCGTGGATCGGAAACTGTTCTCCGATTGCTGATCCTGAGATTGCTGATCCTGAGACAGTACCTGCTGATTGCATCCCGCAAGAAGCAGTACCGATAGAAGCAACGCACATTTGGGCCGACAAACCATCATCATGATAAGCTGGGGTTGATTCGAGAGGACGCCTGGCGAAAGCGACGCATCTGGAAGTGACCTCCTACGAGAGCCGCTGCAAGCGGGTTTCTACGCGGCAGAGGGCTGTGCTGAAGGTGCATTTTCGTACTGGACAATGCGGGCCGGAGAGTGCATTTTGCCGGGGTACAGCCTTTCAGTACCATGCCGAAACGCATCCATGAAGATCAACGGCCCACGGGTCATCAGCCGACTTGCTGAACTGGCTCGCATCGGAGCACTCGAAGGAGGCGGTGTGGAACGCCTGGCGTTTTCAGACGGGGATCTGCAGGGACGAAACTGGGTCCAGAACCATCTGCAGACGCTCGGGCTGGAAATACGGATTGATGCGGTTGGAAATCTCTTCGGCATCATGCCCGGTAGGGAGGGTATCGCCCGGCCAGCCATCATGTTCGGTTCGCATACGGATACGGTAGGCCGCGCGGGCCGCCTGGATGGCGCCCTGGGCGTGGTAGCTGCCATCGAAGTACTGGAGGTCATTGCAGCTTCAAACTGGCGGCCCGCGCATCCCCTTATCCTGGCCTCGTTCGTCAATGAGGAGGGCGTTCGCTTCATGCCGGACATGATGGGCAGTCTCTTTCATGCCGGAGATCTCCCTCTGGCAAGCGTCCTGAAGGCAAGGGATGCAAACGATATCTGTATTGCCGACGAAATGGAGCGGCTCCAATACGGTGGACAGGATTCGCTCGATGACCTCGAGATTGACACATTTATCGAACTGCACATCGAACAAGGACCCGTACTCGAGTCACTGGGCAGAGATGTCGGGATCGTAACCGGCGTACAGGGGCTTTCCTGGTTCGAGGTGACGGTCGAGGGCGCATCAAACCATGCCGGCACAACCCCCATGGACATGCGACGGGATGCCGGGGCGATGGCGGGCACGTTGGCTGCCAGACTCAGGGAGCTGCCCGCTCTCATCGAGGACCTGCGCCTGACCATCGGCTCCATGCACTGGCATCCAAACCTGGTGAACGTCATCCCCGACCGGGTGGTATTCACCATCGATGTGCGCCATCCGTTGCCCGATGCCCTGGCCATCGCCGAGGAGCGCATCAAGGCCATTCTTGGTACCGGTACCGGGGACATGGAGGTCTCGTGGCGCTCCTTGGCGCGCGTCAATCCATGCCGCTTTACGCCACGTGTCGTAGAAGCCGTAGCATCCGCAGCCAAGCGGAACGGCCTTTCTGGACACCGATTGATCAGCGGCGCCGGGCATGACGCCCACATCCTCTCACGCTGCTACGATGCGGGCATGATCTTCATCCCGAGCCGTGGAGGAATCAGCCACCATCCGGACGAGTTTTCTACGGATGAACACATCCGGCATGGGACCCAGGTGCTCCTGGATACTGTCCTGACTCTCGCCGGCCATCCGGACCCTACGCCATGACCGTGCCTTTCGCTGTCTCACTGCCCATGCTCAATGAGGTCGTGGCGCTCTTCGTTGCAAGCGTCGGAATGGCGTATGCATGCTACCGCCTGAAGCTGGCGCCAGTAACCGGATTCCTGATTGCGGGTGTGATCATCGGACCGAACGCGTTGGGCTTTGTGCAGGAGCAGGACCTTGTTGACATGCTGGCCGAAATCGGCGTCATTCTGCTGCTATTCACCATTGGTATCGAGTTCAGCCTGGAGAAGGTGGGCCGCATCCGGCAGGCCATCGTGGTGGGCGGTGGCACTCAGGTCCTGCTGACCGTTGCGCTCGTGGCGTTCGGCCTTAACCTGATTGGAGTGGACTGGAACGCCGCCATATATACCGGGTGTTTGGTGGCGCTCAGTTCAACGGCCATTGTGCTGGGTCTGCTTTCTGAACGCAGCGAGACAGATACGCCGCACGGACAACTCTCCCTGGCTATCCTCATTTTCCAGGACCTGGCCATTGTGCTGATGGTTCTCCTGATCCCCCTGCTCTCGGGGGAGGCCACCACCCCCGCGGCCATCGGTGCCGTTTTACTGAAAGCAGTCGTCCTGATCGCTGCCGTTCTGCTCCTGGCCCGAAAGGGCGTACCATGGGTCCTCGAAGCCATTGCCCGAACAGGTCGTCAAGAGCTCTTCCTGCTTACAGTGGTAGCCATCTGTTTCGGAACAGCGGCCATCTCCTCCATCATGGGGGTCAGCCTTGCCTTGGGCGCCTTCCTGGCCGGTCTCATCGTCAGTGAGAGTCGGTTCTCGGATCAGGCCTTGAGCGAAATCCTGCCCCTGAAAACCGTATTCAACGCCGTTTTTTTCGTTTCCGTGGGGATGCTGCTGGATCTCTCCTTCCTGCTCAGCCAGCCGCTGCTGGTGTTTGGAACGGCCGTAGCGGTCATCCTCATCAAGCTGGCCACCAGCTGGGCGGGAGTAGCCGTGCTCCGCTACCCCACGCGTGTAGCCATTGCCACCAGTATCGGTTTGGCGCAGATCGGGGAGTTTTCCTTCGTCCTGGAACGTGCCGGGCGGACTGTCGGGCTCTCTCCTGCCGGTATGGGAGATGCCGGCTCACAGACATTCATTGCCGCGGCTGTTTTCCTCATGCTCATTACCCCCTTCCAGGTAGCGAACGCACCGCGCCTGGCGGCCCGCTTCACGGGCAAGCGGGAAGAGGATGCGCCCTCGAGGGCATCAAAGATGGAGGACCATGTGGTGGTGATCGGATTCGGTGAAGCGGGCCGCCGCCTTGCCCACGTGTTGTCGGAGCGGGGTATTCCTTTCACTGTCATCGAGTTGAGTCCCTCCCACCTGAACGACATGAAGGCGATGGGCATCCCCCATGTGGTCGGAGATGCGCTTCGCCCCCACATCCTGGAGGCAGCCGGTATCCGGACGGCGAAGATGGTGGTGCTGGTCATGAACGATCCTGAGGTGGCACCCGGTATCATCTCGCAGGCCCGGTTCATCAATCCCACGGTCCAGATCGTGGTCCGGACACGCTACATGCGCTCCATGGAACGGCTCCAGCAACGAGGTGCCGACATCGTTGTACCCGAGGAGCTCGAGACGACCGTCCGGATCTTTTCGCATGTCCTCGGAGCCTACATGATCCCCCGCGATGAAATTGACCGACAGGTCAAGCTGCTTCGCGATCATGATTATGGTGTCATGCGTGGCAGCATCCAGGAGGCCCACCTCATGGTACTTCAGGGGCTGGACGAGGACGGCCTGCACACACGCGCCGTGGCTGTTCGACCCGGTGCTCCGGCTGCCGGAAAAACCCTGCAGGAGCTGGCCCTGCGACGTTCCCACGAGCTGACCGTCATTGCTGTTCGACGGGGCATGCGTACCATCGCCTCGCCGGCCGGGGATTTCCTCGTCGAGCCTAACGACCGACTTGTCATGATCGGAAACGCCGATCGGTTTGCCCAGTGTGCCGACCTCTTCAGGGTGTCACCAGAACCGACCTGACGCCCAACCTATCCGAGGAGTTGGGCCAGGGCGCGACGGTCCGACACCAACTCGCGTCCCTGCTGTACCCAGACATCGCCGTCCAGATTGGCGCGTACCATCTCCTGATCGACAAGCAGGCGGCTTCGGATTTCCTCATGCAGCGCAAAAAGGATCCGATCGGCAGCGGTGTCCAGCTGCTCCTGTTTGGCCTGATTGATGACGGCTTTCAGCGCGGCCAGTTCGCCCGTGACCCTGTCATTCCCTCCTGCCTGTGCCAGAGCCTGCATTTCCACGAACAGGAGGTCAAGGTCCGTCGTGAGGGGGAATCCCTGCCGGTCTATCCATTCCCTAAAGCCGGTCAGCATCTCCTCATCCGTGCCCGTGCATCGGGCATCGGCATCACAGCGGTCTGACACCCATTGGTTGGCAAAGAGGAAGAAAGCCGACTCCTGACGCAGCGCTGCCTCGATCGGTGTCTCTAGGGGGAGATCGACCACGACATCCGGCTCTACGCCACGACCACCACGGACAACACGGCCGGCCGGCGTGGTGAAATCAACACGCGTGGGCACGGCAACCGTGGCGGCAGCACTGCTATACTGCGCCGACTGGATGGTGCGCCCCGAAGGCAGGTAGTAGTGGGAAATGGTCAGCTTGAGCGTGGCATTGTGGGGCAGGGGCCTGAAGACCTGAACCAGCCCTTTTCCCAGCGAAGTGCGCCCCAATATCACAGCACGATCCATGTCCTGCAGCGCACCGGCAACGATTTCGCTGGCCGACGCGCTGTACTCGTCCATCAAGATGACGAGGGGGGTATCCGGCAGGTACGGTTCGGCATCCGTGCGGTACTCCTGAATGGCATTGTCAGCGCGCGAGCGTGTGGTCACGACGAGGGAGCCACTGGGTACAAAGATGGAGACCAGCTCGACGGCTTCTGCCAGGATACCACCCGGGTTTCCCCGCAGGTCCAGGACCATGCCTTCCAACGGAATCTGCCGATTCAGTGTCCGGAAAGCCCGTTTGACCTCGCGGCCCGAACGGTCTCCGAATTGGTCGAGTTTCACGTAGGCAATGGCGTCCGTGGAGTCAGGGCCCAGCCATCCGAACCAGGAGACGTCATTGGTGCCGGGTCGAACGCGTGGAAGCGAAAAGGAGCGGGGGACCGCTTCACCCTGCCGCTCCACCAATACATCGATGACCGTGCCGGGCTGACCGACAAGCAGTTCATTGGCTTCGAGTACCGTCATGCCATCGGTGGGCGATTCCCCGATCTGCAAAAGGACATCCCCCGGCCGAATGCCTGTCCTGTAGGCCGATGCATCGCCCTCGGGTGCGAGGACGGCCAAGCGTCCACCCCGTGATCCGATAGTAATGCCAACACCTCCCAGGTTACGCTGCTGCCAGAGTCGCGAGTCGGCCATGTCAGCCTCATCGTAGTACTGCGTGTAGGGATCGAGCTGGGAGAGCATGGCCTCGATACCAGCACGCATGAAGGGAGCCGGCCGGACATCATTTACGTAGCCGGCCGTTATCTCTTCATAGACCGCTCCGAAAATCTCGAAATGCTTCCGGAGCTCGAACAAGTCGTCGTCCGAGCGAAAAGCAGTCAGGAGGAGAACCGAGGCAAGCAGAAAACCGAATGGGTAGAGAAGACGGGGCATGACAGATCCGCGGTCAGATGGGAATCGGGGACGTGGATTCGACGCGATGGCCGACGCGATGATTCGATACCACCCGCCGACGACCCTGAAAACCGGTTCGTGCGATCCTGAGGGGTCAGGCCAGCGCCTTCGCCAACTCCTTCTTGCGGCGGCGCTCCACGACCCCGGCAACCCCGATGGACGCTTCGTAAAGGAGCAGCAGGGGCGTTGCTACCAAAACCTGGCTGATGGGATCAGGAGGCGTGAAGAAAGCGCCGAGCACCAGACATACAATGAGCGCATACTTGCGGGCCCTGCGCAGGCCGTCGGGCGTGGCTATCCCAAGCTTCGCCAGGAAATAGATGACCACTGGCAATTCGAACAGGATACCCGTACCAAAGGACCAGAACGTCACCATTTCAAAGTATTTGGTGATGTCGAACTCGTTCAGGATCTCCGGCGATATCTGGTATTGCGCGAAAAACTGAAGCGCGAGCGGAGTGATGACGAAATACCCGAAACAGATCCCCAAAAGAAAAAAGAAGGAGGCAAAGACAGCGGCAAAGCGGAGCCCCTTTTTTTCCGTGGGATAGAGGCCCGGCTCGATGAACTTCCAGAGGTAGTAGACAAAGACCGGCGATCCGATGATGGCCCCCACAACCAGCGCAGTACCCCAGTCCGTGAAGAACTGACCGGTTACCGTGCGATTCTGAAGCACAAAATCCGTTGTCTCAACCCCGAATATCCGGTAGCTGATGAAATCCGCCTTCTTGGGACCGAGCAAGATGTTCTCAATTACCCACCGACGGTAAATGGCCGCAACAGCCGTGAAGGCGATGATGCCTCCAAAGCCTTTGAACAGGGTCCATCGAAGCTCCTCGAGATGGTCGAGGAATCCCATCTCCGACTCTTCATGAGACCCATCCGGTTCGGATCCAGCAGCGCTACTGCCGGCGTGAGGGGCATCCACGGCCGAGGCCGCCTTCTTTTTTCGTCGCAGGAAGGAGATCATGGGATGAGCAGCAACGGGATTGGCGGCTGTTTAACGCTCGTTTTCCCGAAGGTTCAAATCGAGCAGGGAATCGACCCAGACCCCCCGCTTCTCCAGGCTCTCCTTTCCCCCGCTCCAGGTAAAGCGGAACAACGTCATCAACCCAGCCACCTCAAAACCATCCTGGCGAAGCAACTCTACTGCTTTCCAGGCCGATCGTCCGCTGTTCAGGATATCGTCGAGCAGGACAAGGGGCTTTCCCCGTTGCAAAGGCCCCTCGACCAACCGGCGCCGTCCATGCGCCTTGCGCTGCTCGCGCACAAATCCTCCCATGAACGGAGGCGTACTGGCCGTCGCCACAACGGCCGAAACCAGCGCGTAGGCGCCGAAGCCGAAGCCAGCTACCTGGTCGATTCCCTTGGCGCGAAGCCGTTCGCCAAGGACGCGCCCCACTTCGGGCATCACCACGCCACTGAGCATCGGAATTCGGGTGTCAAGCAGCCAACCGATGGGCTTTCCCCGTGGATCCGTAAGGTGCTCCTGCTCGCTGCGGACAAGAGCCATATCGTAGAGCTGACGACCCAGATCGACGAGTTCGTCGTAGGAGGCAGAGGACATGTCGGGCATGGCATTCGAAGAGTTTCAGATACGACGCTGGCGAGCGGATCGACGACGCGTCAACGGGTCAGGCCGTCACGAAATCGTACAGGGGGAAACGAGCCGTCATCTCGTGGATGGCTCCCTTCACGTGCTGAAGCACGGTTTCATCCGAAGGATTCGTGATGACCCGGTCCATCAGGTCCACGATCTCCCGGAATTCGTCCGGTCCGAGGCCGCGTGTCGTCATGGCGGGTGTTCCGACCCGAATACCACTCGTTACGAACGGGCTCTGATCATCGTAGGGAACCATGTTCTTGTTGACGGTGATATCAGCGGCCTGGAGTGCCTCTTCGGCCTCTTTACCGGTAATCCCCTTGCTGCGCAGGTCGATGAGGGCCAGATGGTTGTCTGTTCCACCCGAAACGACCTGGTACCCGCGCTCCGTGAACGCATCTGCCATCACCTGTGCATTGAGCACGACCTGTTTCGCATAGGCTTTGAAATCGTCCTGCAAAGCCTCTTCGAAGGCGACCGCTTTGGCGGCAATCACGTGCATGAGCGGGCCTCCCTGCATTCCCGGAAAGACCGACGAATCGAAGAGTTCGCTCCAGTTCTTGACGCGACCAGACTTGGGCGCCACCTTGCCGAGCGTGTTCTCGCCGTCCTTCCCGATAAGCAACATGCCCGCGCGCGGACCGCGCAGGGTTTTATGCGTGGTCGTCGAGACGATATGACAGTGCGGCATGGGATCGTTGAGCACGCCGGCCGCGATGAGGCCTGCGGTGTGCGCCATATCCATCCAGAGGAAGGCACCCACCTCATCGGCAATGTCCCGAAAAGCGGCGTAATCGAAGTCGCGCGCGTAGGCCGACGCACCGATGGAGATCATACGGGGGCGAATGGCCTTGGCCTTCTCCCGAACCTTGTTCATATCAATCCGACCCGCCAAGGGACCGTCCTTGTCCACCCCGTAATACTCGGCCTTGTAAAGGATTCCCGAGAAGTTGACCGGGCTGCCGTGTGTGAGGTGGCCACCGTGCGCCAGGTCCAATCCGAGGAACGTGTCGCCCGGGCGCATCAGGGTAAGATAGATGGAGGCATTGGCGTTGGCTCCGGAGTGGGGCTGTACGTTTACCCAATCGCACCCGAATAGCCGCTTGGCCCGATCCCTTGCGATGTTTTCCACCTGATCGACGATCTGACAGCCTCCGTAGTATCGCTTTCCGGGAAGACCCTCGGCGTACTTGTTCGTCAGGGGTGAACCCATGGCCTGCATGACTGGGCGGGAGACGAAATTCTCCGACGCAATCAGTTCCAGTCCATCGTTCTGACGAGCGACTTCCTGCGCGAGGAGATCGTGGATAAGGGGATCTGCTTCCGGGAGCTGAGCCATAGGGAGAGGGGCAAAGTGAAGGAAAAAGACAGCGCACCGCACGGAGGTCCCGACGCGTTGCGGGTCATGATGCGGACGGTTGGATGCAAACTACGGGATGCCGCTCAATTGGTCATCGCATAGACGAGGATATTCGCCCCCATCTGCAAGGCGGCCTGTCGCAATTCTTCTGGTTTCTCGTGTACGGTCATGGGCTCCCATCCGTCACCCAAATCCGACTCATGAGTGTAGAAAACCATCATCCGGCCGTTCCCGTCGAACAGGCCGAATCCTTGCGCCGGCTTGCCGTCATGCTCATGCACCTTGGGGAGCCCATTGGGAAAACTGTAGACGTTATGGAAAATCGGGTGGTCGAACGGCACCTCGACGAACGCACGCTCAGGGAATACTTTCTCCATTTCCCTGCGCAGGTACGTGTCAAGTCCGTAGTTGTCATCCACATGCAGGAATCCGCCGCTTTCCAGGTAGTGACGCAGACGCAGCGCCTCCGTCTCGGATAAACGCAGATTGCCATGGCCCGTCAGATACAGGTAGGGAAACGAATACAGGTTGTCGCTGGAGAGCTCCACAACCTCCTCCTCGGGCGCAACATCCACCAGGGTTTCCCGGCGCACGAAGGAAAGGAGTTCGGGCAGCGATTCGGGGTCGGAATACCAGTCGCCTCCCCCGTCGTACTTGACGCGTGCGATGGTAAAGGCATGCGCTGCCGTCTCTTGGGCTGAGACCGGCATCGGATACAGGCTTGCCAGCTGGGTGGCCGCGAGCAACGTGAGGATAAATCGGGACATCATGTCCCGCTCTACGAAGCTGACGGCAATTGGTTTTCGGTTGTTTTCAGAGGCATTGCAACAGCCCTACGGATGACTGCGAAGCATTGGTGATGTTTGCAGGACCAGACGCGAATTCCGGCTGTATGTGGTACATTGGGCGACTTCGCCCTACTCCCCATCCACTCACGAATCCGATCTTCAAAGCGGCATGCAGGCCTACCTGACCGACTGTATCCTTTCCGCGCTTGCTTCCATGGGCGGTGCACCAGAAGGCTTTGCGCCCGAATTTGAGCAACCGGCGAATCCGGATCACGGCGATCTTTCGAGCAACGCCGCCATGCAGTTGGCCCGGCACTTCCGCAAAGCCCCCCGCGCCATCGCCGAGGACATCGTTTCGCACCTGCGCGACCTGCCACTCGACGCAGCGAGAGTGGCGGCCGTGGAGTTGGCAGGTCCCGGATTCCTGAACTTCCGTTTTGCCGATGCCCATCTGGCAAACGAGCTGCAGCAGATCATTGCTGCGGGAGCGGATTTCGGAAGAACCACGACGGGAAACGGGAAGCGCGCCCTGGTCGAATTCGTGAGCGCCAACCCGACCGGTCCCCTGACCGTAGGTCATGGCCGTAACGCCGTGCTCGGAGATACGGTGGCCACCTTGTTGGAGTGGTCCGGGTTCGAA
>Ga0255754_10000692_pt1 | contig 26625 bp, 23 predicted proteins | sample 101ome_22_FD_179954 | JGI IMG/M metagenome (GOLD analysis project Ga0255754, IMG submission 179954) | Coastal salt marsh microbial communities from the Groves Creek Marsh, Skidaway Island, Georgia - 101412BT metaG (version 2) | ecosystem: Environmental > Aquatic > Marine > Intertidal zone >... | reverse complement strand
ACTCTTATGAATTAGCTAGAAATTATGTTGAAGAAGTAAGAAATAAAATTCAATCAGAAATAGTTCTTATAGCTTTTGATGTGAATAAAAGTAAAAAATTTTTAAATGATAATGAAGTTGAATACAAAAGGTTCTTGCAAACACAAAAATTAATAAGAGGTGTTGATGAAATACATATTATTGATTTAGAAAAAAAACTATTGTTCTCAACCTTGGGAGATAATGAACCCTATATACCACCAGTAGACGAGGCTCTAAATCTTGTATTAGATGATGATCGTCCTTTAAAAATTATAAATGCTTTTGAAAATAGATCGGCAGCTATTATGCGTTTACAAAATTTTAAAGATAGATTTATTTATGTGGTCAATTATCTTGATAAAGATATCTCTAGATATTTGACTGAGTCTGAAGAAGCAATTAATTTTTATTATACAGTTGAAGAAAAAAGTACAGGTATAAAAATTTCCTTTGCAATAATTTATATTATCATTGTTTCACTTTTACTGTTCATATCTATATCAATAGCGATTAGATTTTCTTCCAGGTTTTTTAGATCTATTAATAACTTAATTTTAGCCTCTACTTCAATTGGTGAAGGAAATTTAGATATAAAAGTTCCTGAAGTAAAAACTGATAAAGATTTAGAAATATTAAATAAAAATTTTAATCAAATGATCGATAGATTAAAAGACCAACAAGAAAAATTAATTATTAGTGAAAGACATGAGGCATGGGGAAGCCTGGCAAGAAAACTTGCACATGAAATTAAAAATCCACTAACACCAATACAATTAACTATTGATAGATTAAAAACTAAATATTCAAATGAACTTGATGAAAAAAATAAAGAAAATTTTAATGAAAATTTAAAGATTATCAACAATCAGATTAAACAAATAGAAAAATTAGTTAATGAATTTTCAGATTTTGCAAGAATGCCAAAACCTGTATTTCAAAAAAATGATCTGATTATGTTAATAAAAGATAATATCAAGCTGCTTCAAGAATTAGATCAAACTATTAAAATTGATTTTATTCATAATAATCAGCAACTATTTTTTGATGGAGATAAAGAACAATTAAGCAGAGTTTTTCTAAACTTAATTAAAAATTCAATTGAGAGTATTCAACAAAAAACTGAAAAAGTAAGCGATTTTGACAAAAATATTACTATTGAACTTAACGATTTTGATAGTCATATAAGTCTAGTTATCAATGATAATGGAATAGGTTTTAAAAACTTGAACAACAATATTAAAGAAATTTTAAATCCATACTTTACAACAAAAAAAAACGGAACGGGTCTGGGTTTATCTATTGTAAATAAAATAATTAATGATCATAACGGTAATATTGATTTTATATCAAAAGCAGACGGAGCAATAATTAAGATTATATTTTCAAAATAATGAGTGCTGAAATTTTAATAGTTGACGATAATTCTGATATTAGAAATATCATTAATGAATTAATCCAAGATGCTGGTTACAAAACTAGAATTGCTGCTAACTACAACCAAGCTCTTGCTGAAATAGACAAAAAATTACCTGATGTTGCTATATTAGATGTTAAATTAGATAAAGGTGATAACGATGGGATTGAACTTTTGTCTCATATCAAAACTAAGAATAAAGATGTTCCAGTTATAATAATTTCTGGTCATGCAAATATTGAGATGGCAATAAAATCTTTACATTATGGTGCTTTTGAATTTATTGAAAAACCGTTCGATCAAGAAAGATTATTAAACTTTGTTAGTCGTGCTGTTGAAAATTTTAATCTCAAAACACAAAATAAAGAATATGAAAATAAGTTATTTTCATCTTATGAATTAATAGGCGATAGTAAAAATACGATTAATATTTTAGATCAAATAAAAAAAATCTCTTTAACTGAGAGTCGAGTTTTTATTTATGGCCCATCAGGATCAGGTAAAGAGTTGGTTGCTAGAAAAATACATAAAAACTCTTCGAGGAATAAAAATCCATTTATTGTTTTAAATGGTGCGTTACTGGATTCAAACAAGTATGAACTTGAACTGTTTGGTGAGGAAAAAGAAAATGGATCGATATCATATGGTGCTCTTGAAAAGGCAAACAAGGGAACTTTACTTATAGATCAAATTTCAGAAATACCACTTGATATTCAATCAAAAATCTTAAGAGTACTAACTGATCAAAAATTTAAAAGAGTTAATGGAAATAGTGATGTGAGTGTAGATGTCAGATTAATTTGCTCCTCTAGCAAAGATCTTAAAAAAGAAATTCAAATAGGAAACTTTAGAGAAGATTTATTTCACAGAATTAATGTATTTGAAATTAACATTGAACCTTTAAGTCAAAGAATTTCAGATATTCCATTATTAATCAAATATTTTTCAAAAAAAATCTCAGAAAACTATAATATTAAAGAATTAGAAATTGATGAAAACAACAGCTATATTCTAAATCATAGTTGGAAGGGTAATGTCAGAGAATTAAGAAATTTAATTGAAAGAATTGCAATATTGCAACCTGATACAAAAGATAAAATTTCAAATATAATCAAAGAGTCATTAAAAAATGATAATTTTGATGATCAAATTGCAGAAAATAGCCTATCTGTGCCATTAAAAGAGGCTAGAGAAAAGTTTGAAAAAGAGTATTTAACTATTCAACTTAAAAAATTTAATGGCAATATTTCAAAAACTGCGAATTTTGTTGGAATGGAAAGAAGCGCCTTACATAGAAAATTAAAAGGCCTAGGAATAAAAGAATTTAATTAAAATGAATATAATCATCTGTGGTGCTGGAAGAGTAGGCTTTACTATTGCGAAACAGCTAAGTGAGCAAGGCCATTCGATTACCGTTATTGACCAATCTAGTGAAGATATCCAAAAAATTGACGAGGCTTTAGATGTAAAAGCTATAGTTGGTAAAGCTACGTATCCATCAATATTAGAAAAAGCGAATGCTTCTGAAGCAGACATGATCATAGCGGTTACTCGTAATGATGAAATTAATATGGTAATTTGCCAAATTGCATTTTCTATCTTTAACATACCAAAAAAAATTGCAAGAATAAGATCTCAAGATTATTTAAATCCAAAATTCACAACTGTTTATAATAAAGAAAATTTACCCATTGATGTAATTATTTCACCAGAATTAGAAATAGCAAAATCTATACAAAGAAAGCTAGAGGCACCAGGTGCACTAGATAGTGTTCCTTTCGCTGATAATAAAATTAGATTATTGGAAATTTTAATCAATGATGATTGTAATTTAATAAATATCAAGCTTAATGAATTAACAAAAAAACACCCAAATCTTGATGCAAATATTATTGGAGTAATCAGAGGAGAAAAATTTTTAATTCCTAAAAAAAATGATGAAATCTTAAAAGATGATAAGATTTATGTAATTATAAATTCTTCTCAAATGTCTCAAACACTAGAAGCGTTTGGACACAATGAAAAAGTTTCTAAAAAAATATTAATTGTTGGTGGGGGTAATATTGGTTTTAATCTTGCAAAGAATCTTGAAGAAAGTTTAGATGCTGCAAGAGTTAAAATAATTGAAAAAGATAAAGATAGATCAGAATTTCTAGCTAATGAATTAAATAACACAATTATCATTAACGGCGATGCCCTTGACGAAGAAGTTTTAATTGAAGCAAATTTAGAAGAAGCAGAAACGGTTTTGGCACTAACAAATGATGATGAGGATAATTTAATGGTAAGTGTGCTTGTAGAAAAATTTGCCAAAGATGAAAAAAAAATTGATGATAAAAGAACTATGGCTTTAATTAATAAGCCAAACTATTCATTATTGCAAAGCTCACTCAAAATTGACGATTTAATTGATCCAAGAATGAATACAGTTTCTAGTATTTTAAAACATATTCATAAAGGAACCATTGAGACGGCTTATACAATTTTAAATGGTGAGTATGAGGTGATTGAAGCTGAAATTATTGAGACATCAGAATTAATAAATAAAGAGTTAAAAAATTCAAACTTGCCAGAAGAAGTAAGAATAGGTGCGGTTTTAAGAGAGGATAAAGTGATAATTCCCAGATCAAATTTTGTCTTTCAAAAAGATGATAGAGTTGTTTTTTTAGCCAAAAAAGACTCAATTTCAGTGGTAGAAAACATATTTAGAATAAGCTCTATATAAATATTGATGTCTCTTTTCAGAGTAAAATATCTAAGTTTCTTTTTTATATTAGTATCGATTTTTTCTTTTTTAAATATCATCTACTCATACTATTTTAATTTATATTTAAATCTCAACACATATTATTATAGTTTATTTTCATCATTAGTTATTGGAATACTTTTCTATGGATTAAAAGAGATTACAAATAAACCAACTATTTTTGAAAAAATATTAACTGTTTTTTTGGGCTATATTTTATTGCCTTTGGTTTTGTCATTACCGTTTTATTTTAGTATTTATAATTTAACTTTTTTAAATTCTATTTTTGAAACTGTTTCAGGATTTACATCAACAGGTTTTACTATTTTTGATAACATAAAACATATTGATCAAGGTTTGATATTATGGAGATCTTCAATACAATGGATTGGTGGTTTGTATTTTTTATTTTCTATAATTTTTTTGATTGATATTTATGATGATAGTTTAAAAAAATCCTTAACAAATTTTATATCTTTTAATAGTTCAGAAACATTAAAACAAACCATTAAAATATTTGTTTTATATACAGTTATAACAATTTCTATTTTTATTATTCTAAATATTTTTGAAATAAGATCTTTTAATTCTTTAAATTTATCAATGACTGTAATTTCATCAGGTGGTTTTTTACCCTCAAATAATCTTTCATCTATTTTAATAAATCAAACACAAATAGTAATTTTTTCGTTATTAATGTTGGCTTCTTTCTTTAGTATTTTTTTTATTTATAATTTAATTTTTTTAAGAAATAAAAACTTAAACTTTTTTTATGAAGACATTCATTTACTTTTATATTTTTTATTTACTGTCACAATTTTTTTTACTTTTTTTAGTTTCGATAATAATTTTACTTATAGTTTTTTATCTTTAGTTAGCAGTATTTCTAATATAGGAATTTCTTTAGAATTTGATCAATCAAATTTAACTTTTATTTATTTGATTTTAGTAATTATTGGAGGTTCTTTTTTTTCAACCAGTTCTGGTTTAAGATTTTTAAAAATCTATTCATTAACTAAATATTCTTTAAATCAAATACTATCTTTTAGTCGTCCTAAAAATGTTTTTATGAACAAATTAACATTTTCTAATATCAATTTTGATTTTAAAGAAATTAATAAATATTTTTTGACAATTTTAATTTTTATAATTTCTTTATTTGTTTTAACTTCTCTATTAAGTTTGAGCAGTATTTCTTTTGAAAGTTCATTCAAATTAGCTATTTTAACTTTAATGAATACGGTAAATTCTTCTGCCTATGGTTTAAATGATTTTAACTTTAATGATCTGAATTTTTTGACCAAAACTTTTTTAATTTTCTTTATGATTATTGGAAGAGTTGAGCTTTTATCTCTGCTTTTAATAGCTAAAAAATTTCTTTTTAAATATTAATTTAGTATTATATAAGTTGATAAAATAATTATTTGCGCCCTTAGCTCAGCTGGATAGAGCATCGGTTTTCTAAACCGAGGGTCGCACGTTCGAGTCGTGCAGGGCGCACCATCATCAATATATATTTATAAATAATCTATCCATACTACATATAGTTAGAACAACTCTAATATACTTAATTTTCCTTTGATCAGTTTTATATAATGATAGAAACTCTGTCTAATTCAAATTTTTTTGAATTATTTGTTAACAAATAAAAATAACTAAAAGGAAGAATAATGTTTAAATACTTAAAACAATTAACTTCTTTAGTAGCAATGGTTGCTGTGTTGTTTACTTTTACAACAGAAACTTTCGCTGCTAAAAAATCAAAAACACTTAAAAACACTCAGAAGAAGGGTTTTGTAAGATGTGGAGTATCTCAAGGTCTACCAGGATTTTCTAATGCTGACGCTGCAGGAAATTGGACTGGTGTTGACGTTGATGTATGTAGAGCGGTAGCTGCTGCAGTACTAGGTGATGCAAACAAAGTTAAGTTTACACCATTAAGTGCTAAAGAAAGATTTACAGCTTTAACTTCTGGTGAGATTGATATCTTATCAAGAAACACAACTTGGACTCTTTCTAGAGATGCTGACATCGGACTAACTTTCGTTGGAGTAAACTTCTACGATGGTCAAGGTTTCATGGTTAGAAAAGACTCTGGAATTACTTCAACAAGCCAATTCAAAAATGGAATCTCAGCTTGTACTAACATTGGTACAACAACTGAGTTAAACATGAGAGACTTCTTTAATTCTAAAGGAATTTCTTATACTCCAGTTGCCTTTGAAAAAGCTGACGAAGTTGTAGCTGCTTACGATGCTGGTAGATGTGACACTTACACTACTGATAAATCTGGTTTAGCTGCACAAAGAACTAAAATGACTAACCCTGATGATCACATCGTGTTACCTGAAACTATTTCAAAAGAGCCATTAGGCCCTGTTGTTAGACAAGGTGATTCAGTATGGGAAGATATCGTAAGATGGTCTTTAAATACTATGATCGAAGCTGAGGAGTACGGAGTTACTTCTGCAAATGCTGACATGATGAAAACTTCAGAAAACCCACAAATCAAAAGATTAGTTGGTGCTGAAGGTGAAATGGGTGCTGCATTCGGTTTAGATAACGAGTGGAACTTAAGAATTATCAAACAAGTTGGAAACTATGGTGAAAGTTATAAGAGAAATATAGCTGACACTGGTATCTTACCAGACAGAGGTCCAAATGAATTATGGACTAAAGGTGGTATTTTATACGTTCCACCATCAAGATAATTAATAGTTATAAATTGATAAAAAGGGCTAGATTTATCTAGCCCTTTTTTTATAGTATCTCACTAAATGAAATTTAAAAAAATACTTCCCCAATTCCTTACATTACTTTTTATAGTTTTGGTATTTGGCTTCTTTACAATGAATGCCCAAGTAAACATGGACAACAGAGGTATTGAGTTTGGTTTTGGTTTTTTATCTCAAGAAGCATCTTTCGATATTCAATTTTCTTTAATTGATTACGATGGGTCAAGATCTTACGCACGTGCTTACTTAGTCGGATTATTGAATACTTTACTTGTATCTTTCATCGGTATTATTTTGTGTACGATTCTAGGAGTAATAATTGGAGTAGCAAGGTTATCACCAAATTATTTAATCAATAAAACAGCAAGCTTTTATGTAGAATTTTTTAGAAATGTTCCATTATTATTACAAATATTTTTTTGGTATTTTGCAGCTTTAAGAGCTTTACCAATGCCAGAGGATGCTCCATTGATATTTGGTTCATCTTATATGACTATTAAAGGTCTATACACTATTGCTCCTGTTTGGAATAATTTTGATGTATTTTTTATTGCTCTAATCATTGCTTTAATAGTTATTTACTTTTTCAATAAATTTGCAAAAAGAAAACAAGAAGAAGAAGGTAAACAATATCCAAAATTTTTAATTTCTTTAGGAATATTTATTATTTTACCAGCTTTAACATTTATTGTTGGAGGAGTTGATTTATCTTGGAGTTTTCCTGAACTAAAACAATTAGCTAAAACTTCTTTTACTTATGAGGGTGGACTAGGAATACCGCCTGAATTAATAGCCTTAACTTTAGCCCTTACACTTTACACAGCAACTTTTATCGCAGAAAACGTTAGAGCAGGTATTCAAGGTGTAGGCAAAGGTCAAAAAGAGGCAGCAGCATCAATTGGCTTAACACCAAGCCAAGTTTTAAAATTGATTATAATGCCACAAGCATTAAGAATTATTATTCCACCAACAACTAACCAATATTTAAACTTAACTAAAAATTCATCTTTAGCTGCGGCAATCGCTTATCCTGATTTGGTTTTAGTTTTTGCAGGTACAGCAATGATGCAGACTGGAAGAGCAATAGAAATTGTTGCAATTACAATGGCAACTTATTTAACTATTAGTTTAGCTATTTCAGCATTTATGAACTGGTACAATAAGAGAATTGCGATACAGGAAAAATAATAATGACTAGTGTAAATTTTTTAAAACCCAATAAAGACAATCTAAATTTATTCTTAGTTGCTGGAGCTTTATTTTTTAGTTTGGGAATAATTGATTTTTGTTTAAATAATTTCTACGAAAAAAATATTACTGGATTTTTACCAGGATTTATAAGTTTTTTTACACCGTTAATTTTTGGAATGATTGGTCTTCATTTAATTAGAATAGAATTTTCTGGAATAAAATTTTTAGATGAACTTAATAAGAATATAAATACCAATAATTTTAATGCTGCTTTAAGTATGAGCATTATTATATTAATAATTTTTGGTGTAGCACCATTACTTAATTGGTTTATTTTAGACGCAAATTTTGTTGGTGAAAATAAAGAAGCCTGCACAGGTGGTGGAGCTTGCTGGGTATATATTAAAGTATGGTTTAATAGATTTATTTATGGAATGTATCCAAATGCTGAGCAATGGAGAGTTAATGCTACATTTATAATTGTTCTAGGATTAATGGGACTGGGTTATTTTTTTCCATTAAAGTATAAAAAATACTTAACTTTCTATTATGTTATTTTTTTACCAATAATTTCATTTTTGTTAATTTACTATTTAATTTCTGGTGGAGAGTTTGGTTTAGAGTGGGTTGAAACTGGTGCTTGGGGAGGACTTTCTCTAACATTTATAGTTTCATTCTTTTCACTTATTTTCTGTTTCCCAATAGGAATGATGCTAGCACTTGGAAGAAGATCTGAATTAAGTGTAATTAAATATTCATCTTTATCATTTATTGAATTTTGGAGAGGGGTGCCATTAATTACTGTATTATTTATGTCAGCTGTAATGTTTCCTATGTTTTTACCAGATGGTACTTACGTTGATAAATTGATTAGAGTTATCGTAGCAATAACACTGTTTGAAGCAGCTTATACTGCTGAAGTAATTAGAGGTGGTCTTCAAGCTTTACCTAGAGGACAGTATGATGCTGCAAAATCATTAGGGATGGGATATTGGAGATTGCATCTATTAGTTATTTTACCTCAAGCTTTAAAACTAGTTATTCCAGGAATTGCGAATACTTTTTTAGCTTTAGTAAAAGATACTCCTTTAATTTTTGTAGTAGGATTATTGGAGTTAGTTGGAATGTTAAATTTAGCAAAAACAAATCCTAAATGGCTTGGTTTTTCTATGGAAGGATATGTATTTGCTGGAATAATATTCTGGATTATTTGCTACAGTATGAGTAAATATAGTCAAAAATTAGAATTAAAATTTAAAACAGATAGATAAATTATGTCAGATTCAATTATTCAAATTAAAGATGTAAACAAGTGGTATGGTGACTTTCAAGTTCTTAAAGATATTAATCTAGAAGTTAAAACTAAAGAAAAAATAGTTGTTTGTGGCCCATCTGGATCTGGTAAATCTACATTAATTAGATGTATTAATAGATTAGAAGAACATCAAGAAGGAAACATCATTGTTGATGGTACTGAAATTTCAGAAGATACTAAAAATATAGAACAAGTTAGAGCAGAAGTTGGAATGGTGTTTCAACAGTTCAATTTATTTCCACATTTATCAATTGTTGACAATTGTACTCTTGCTCCTATTTGGGTAAAAAAAATGCCAAAGAAAGAAGCCGAAGAATTAGCTCTTAAGCATTTAGAAAGAGTTCAAATATTAGATCAAGCTCAAAAATTTCCTGGTCAGCTTTCAGGGGGACAACAGCAAAGGGTAGCAATTGCTAGAGCATTATGCATGGAACCTAAAATAATGTTATTTGATGAACCAACTTCAGCATTAGATCCAGAAATGATTAAAGAAGTACTTGATGTAATGGTTGACCTAGCAAAAGAAGGTATGACAATGATAGTTGTTACTCATGAGATGGGTTTTGCTAAAGAAGTTGCAGATAGTATGATATTTATGGACGAAGGAAAAATTGTAGAGAAAGCAGATACCAAAGAATTCTTTGCTAACCCTAAGAGTGACAGAACCAAGCTATTTTTAAGCCAAATTCTATAATTTTTTTTAGTTTTTTATCTAAAATTTTAGTTTTAGTTTGATTTTTTTATCAAAATTTTAGTATTTTTTTTTAAATCTAAAGCTTGACAGCTTTCTTAATTATTAATCTTTCTTAATAAAATAAAAAATTTATCTGTTGCACGAAGCTTAATAAATTTGTTCAATAGGTTTTTAAAATTTAATTAAGAGGGGTCTTAATGGAAGATAATTTCAACAAACACTTAGGCAATAAGCTTAAGCTAAGAAGATTAGCTTTGGGTTTAACTCAAACTAAAGTCGCAAAAGCAATAAACGTTACATTTCAACAAATTCAAAAATACGAAAAAGGCACTAATGGAGTTAGTTCAATTAGATTACTTCAATTGTCTAACTATTTAAAGGTGCCGATTAATTATTTCTTTGAAGATTTTTCAGAATATTTAATTAATTTAGAAAAATCACAAGAAGGTCACATGAATGTTAATTATAATTTTTTAACAAAGATATATTCTGAACTTAGTTCTGACCAAAAATTAAAATTTAACAAATCTTTACAAATTTCAGGAACAGTTATCTCTAAAGCAGTATAAATTTATTTAATCCAAGACCCCAAAATTAAATTTAATAAATTTTATATAATTTAAAAGCAGCAAATAATTTCAAAATTTTATTTAGGAAGTTTTTTTTGGCTCCTCGGGCAGGACTCGAACCTGCGACCAATTGATTAACAGTCAACTGCTCTACCAACTGAGCTACCGAGGAATGTAAAAAATTCAACTTACTTTTTTTTAAAACTAAAACAAGATTTTTTTTTGGAGGCAACGCCCGGAATCGAACCGGGATACAAGGATTTGCAATCCTCTGCGTAACCATTCCGCCACGTTGCCATCTTGTTTAGCTAATAGCATCAGAAGCCTTTTTATATTAAATATTTCTCATTAGTCTATTAAATAACGATCTAAATTCATTATTGTTAATTTAGATTATTAAATTATAAACTTTACACACCATGAGTAGCGATAAATATATACATTCTGATGTTGAAGATAAGATCTATTCTTATTGGGAAAAAAATGAACTTTTTAAACCAAGAGAAAATTCCAAAAAATTTTCAATTGTAATTCCACCACCCAATGTAACTGGTAGCCTCCATATGGGCCATGCTCTAAATAATTCTATTCAAGATTTATTAGTTCGTTATCACCGTATGAACAACTATGAAACTTTGTGGCAACCTGGAACTGATCATGCTGGTATAGCCACTCAAGCTTTAGTTGAGAGAAAACTTACATCAGAAAAAATTGACAAAAATGAAATTGGTAGAGAAAAATTTATCGAAAAAGTGTGGGAATGGAAAGAGCAGTATGGAGACATTATTATCAATCAATTAAAAAAATTAGGATGTTCTTGTGATTGGTCTCGTAATGCCTTTACAATGGATGAAAATCTATCAAAATCAGTAATTAAAGTTTTTGTAGATCTTTATAACAAAGGTTTAATTTATAAAGATAAAAAATTAGTTAACTGGGACACTGTTTTAAAAACTGCAATTTCTGATCTTGAAGTTGACCAAAGAGAAGTAAATTCCAAAATTTATTATATTAAATATCCTATTGATGAAACGGATGATTTTATCACCATTGCAACAACAAGACCTGAAACGATGTTAGGAGATACAGCTATTGCTGTTAATCCAAAAGATGAAAGGTTTACTTCTTTTGTTGGTAAAACAGTTACAATACCAATTGTTGGAAGAAAGATTAATATTATTGAAGATGATTATGCGGATCCTGAACAAGGAACTGGAGCTCTGAAGATTACTCCAGCACATGATTTTAATGACTATGATGTTGGACAAAGAAATAGTCTTGAGATTATCAATATATTTACTGAAGCTGGCAAAATTAATGAAAATGCACCTAAAGATTATATTGGTCTTGATAGATTTGAAGCAAGAAAGAAGATTTTAAAAGAACTTAAGGAAAAAGAATTTTTTGTTAAGGAAGAAAACATTAAAAATAAAGTTCCTTACGGAGATAGATCTAATTCAATTATTGAGCCATTTTTAACTGAACAATGGTTTGCGGATGCAGGAAAATTATCGGTAAAAGCTAAAGAAGTTGTTAATTCAAAAAAAACAAATTTCTTTCCTGAAAATTGGTCCAAAACTTATTTTCAATGGATGAACAATATAGAGCCTTGGTGTATATCCAGACAACTTTGGTGGGGACATCAGATACCTGCTTGGTACGGACCTGATAATAAAATCTTTGTGGCTTATAGTGAAGAAGAAGCAAAACAATTAGCTAAAAAGCATTATGGTAAAGATGAAGAATTAATTCGTGATCCAGATGTATTAGATACATGGTTCTCTTCTGGTCTTTGGCCATTTGCAACATTAGGTTGGCCTGACAATAAAGATTACGTTGAAAAGTTTTATCCAACTTCTGTTTTAGTAACTGGCTTTGATATTATATTTTTCTGGGTTGCTAGAATGATTATGTTTGGAACCGAATTTTTAAATAAAGAACCATTCAAAGATATTTATGTTCATGCCTTAGTAAGAGATGAAAAGGGACAAAAAATGTCAAAATCTAAAGGTAATGTTATTGATCCACTAGATTTAATTGAAAAATATAGTGCTGATGCATTAAGATTTACTCTTCTTTCAATGGCATCTCCTGGAACAGATGTAAAACTCTCTGAAGATAGGGTTAAAGGATACAGAAATTTTTTAAATAAACTTTGGAATGCTAATAACTTTTTAATAACAAATGAGTGTGATTTCTCTGATATTGATAAAGTTCCAAATTTATCAGTTAATATTAATAAATGGATTTATTCAGAATTAATTGAAGCAAAGTCTAAAATTGAAAAAAATTTAAATGATTATAGATTTGATGAGGCTGCAAAAAATGCTTACCAGTTTGCTTGGCATTCATATTGTGATTGGTATTTAGAATTATCAAAGACAATACTATTTTCAGATAATGAAGAAGTGAAATCTGAGGTTAGAAAAGTATCAAGTTACGTATTCAAACAAATATTGATTTTATTACACCCATTTATACCTTTTGTTACTGAAGAAATTTGGCTTAAAAATAAATTTGATAAATCTGGTAATGATTTTTTAATGTATGCTAATTGGCCTACAGGTGAAATTAATAAAGACTCTAGTACAGATCAAGTTGAAAACATTATAAGCATTATTTCTGAAATTAGATCCTTTAAGAATGAACTAAACGTAAGCCCTGGTTCATTTATAGATATGTCTATAAATAGCATAAATGATAACCAAAAAAGTTTTATTAATAATAATGAAATCATTCTTAAAAAATTGGGAAGAATAAATAATATTTTAAGTGATGACTTAGATAAACCAGCGGCAACCATGGTTGTCTCAGGGGATTTGTTTAAAATTTATTTTGATAAAGATGTTGATTTAAAACTAATTAAAGAAAATTTAACTAACAAACAAAATAGAATTCAAGAAGAAATGAACAAAATATCTCAAAGATTAGAAAATAAAAGTTTTGTAGATAGAGCACCAAAAGAGATTGTTGAACAGGAAAAAACTAATTATAATAATTTAAAGAACGATATTGATAAAATATCAGTAACAATAAAGGGTATATAATGGCAAAATTTAATAAAAAGAAACTTCCAAGCAGACATACATCATTAGGTGCAGATAGAGCTCCTCACAGATCATTTTATTACGCAATGGGTGAAACTGAAAAAGATGTATCAAAACCTTTCGTAGGAGTTGTATCGACTTGGAATGAAGCAGCACCTTGTAATATTGCTCTTATGAGACAAGCTCAATCTGTTAAAAAAGGTGTAAGAGCTAACGGTGGAACCCCAAGAGAATTTTGCACCATTACAGTTACTGATGGTATTGCAATGGGTCATGAAGGTATGAAGTCTTCTTTGATTTCAAGAGAAGTAATTGCAGACTCTGCAGAACTTACGGTTAGAGGTCATTGTTATGATGCATTAGTTGGTATTGCTGGCTGTGATAAATCTTTACCTGCTTTAATGATGTCTATGGTTAGATTAAATGTTCCAAGTGTGTTTATTTATGGAGGATCAATTCTTCCAGGTAGATATAAAGGGAAAGACGTAACTGTAGTTGATGTATTTGAAGCAGTAGGAAAACATTCTTCAGGTCAAATGTCAGCAGCTGAACTTAGAAAATTAGAATTAGTTGCTTGTCCTAGTGCTGGTGCTTGTGGAGGTCAATTTACAGCAAACACAATGGCGTGTGTATCTGAGGCAATAGGATTAGCACTTCCTTATTCAGCTGGAACTCCTGCTCCTTATGAAGAAAGAGATAAGTACGCAAAAGAGAGTGGTAAAACGGTTATGAACCTTTTAGCCAAAAAAATTAAACCTAGAGATATAGTAACTAAAAAAGCTTTAGAAAATGCTGCAACAATAGTTGCTGCCACGGGTGGATCAACAAATGCTGCTTTGCATTTACCAGCTATTGCTAATGAAGCTGGAATTAAATTTGATTTAATGGATGTTGCTAAGATTTTTAAAAAAACTCCTTACCTCGCTGATTTAAAACCAGGTGGAAAATATGTTGCAAAAGATATGTGGTTAGCGGGCGGTGTTCCAATGTTACTTAAAACTTTATACGATGGTGGTTTTATTCATGGTGATTGTATGACGGTTACAGGAAAAACTATGAAGGAAAACTTAAAGAATATTAAGTTTAATCCTAAACAAAAAGTTTTAAGAAAATACGATAATCCATTATCTCCAGATGGCGGTGTTGTAGGATTAAAAGGAAACTTAGCTCCAGATGGAGGTATTGTTAAAATTGCAGGACTTAAAAAATTACAATTTACTGGTAAAGCAAGATGTTTTGATAATGAAGAAGCTGCAATGGATGCAGTTCAAAATAGAAGATACAAAGATGGTGATGTAATCATTATTAGATACGAGGGACCAGTAGGAGGACCTGGTATGAGAGAAATGTTATCAACAACAGGAGCTATATATGGTCAAGGAAAAGGGGAGAAGGTAGCTCTTATAACTGATGGAAGGTTTTCTGGTGCTACAAGAGGCTTTTGTGTAGGTCATGTAGGCCCTGAGGCCGCTCTAGGAGGCCCTATAGCCCTTTTACGGAACGGAGATGTCATTGATATCGATGCTAAAAAAGGCACCATCAATGTAAGACTTTCTAAAAAAGAATTAGCTGCAAGAAAAAGAAAATGGAAACCTAGAAAATCTGATTTTGGTTCTGGTACTTTATGGAAGTATGCACAAACGGTAGGACCTGCTTATTTAGGTGCTCCAACTCATCCAGGAAAGAAAAAAGAAGTTAAGGATTATTCAGAAATTTAATGAAAATTCGTCCAGTCATATTATGTGGTGGTGCTGGAACTCGACTTTGGCCAAATTCTAAAAATCATCAAGCAAAACAATTTATTGATTTTGGTAATTGGACACTACTTGGTAAAACTTTAGAGAGAACCAAAGCATCTATTTATGACTCACCAATTATAAGCACGAATAAAAAATATCTCAAAGAAGTAAAACATCATCTAAAGAAAAATAAGATTAATAAATATAAAATAGTTTTAGAACCAGCAAAAAGAAATACAGCCCCAGCTATTCTAAGCACTGCTTTAATTAAAGATATCCCAAATGATCAACCATTGATGTTTTTTACAGCTGATCATTTAATTGAAAAAATGAATATTTTTAATAAAGCAATTAATAAAAATAAATCAAATTTAACAGATCAAAATATTTTTATTTTTGGAATCAAGCCCACATCACCTTCAAGTGAATATGGATATTTTTTAACTAAAAAAATTAAAGGAAATATTAATAAAGTAACAAAATTCATTGAAAAACCAAAAGAAACAAAAGCAAAACAAATTATAAAGAAAAAAGGTTATTGGAATTCTGGAATGTTTTTTCTTAGAAAAGATTCAATCATAAATAACTTTAAAAATAATCAACCAACAATATATAAAAACTGTATTGAAGCAGTTAAAAAAGCTAAATTAAAATCTAATACTTATTATTTAAATAAAGCATCATTTGAAAAAGCAACTGCTAAATCATTTGATTATGCAATTTTAGAAAAGACAAAACAAATTAATGCTATCAAATTAGATATTCCTTGGTCAGATCTTGGAAGCTGGAAAGAGATCTTAAAAATGTATGACAAGAATAAAATTAAATATGTTAAGAAAAAAAATGTTTATTACCGACCTTGGGGCAGATATACCAACTTATTTGAGGGAAAGGAGTTCTTAATTAAAGAATTATTTGTAAAACCTAAAGGCATTTTAAGTTTACAAAAACATCATCATAGAGCTGAACATTGGTTGGTTACTCAAGGGAATGCAAAAATAACTTTAAACAAGAATAATTTTATTAAAAAACCCAATGATCATATTTTTATTCCTTTAGAAGCTATTCATAGAATTCAAAATCCTGGGAAAAAACCAGTAAAAATTATGGAAGCTCAAGTTGGATCAATTCTGAAAGAAACAGACATTGTTAGATACCAAGACGTTTATGGTAGGGTTAATTAAATATAATTAAATAATTTAAGTATAATAATAGTATTCAAAAGTAACAACATCACAGGAACTATAGTTCTAATTAGTTCCATTATATGGTTAACTCTATCAAGTTTTCTTTCCAATTTTCTAATAAGACTTAAGTTGTTCCATTCTTGTTGAGAGTAACCGTATTTTTTTTGATTTTTCTTCACAATGATAGATTTTTTAATCATTTTTAAAAAAAATTCAATTTTTAAAGGATTTAATTTAAATATTTAATTTAAAAATATTGATTTTTTTAATTAATTAAACTTACTACTATATTCTTATGGAACTTTTATTAATTATCTTATTAATTATTATTGGATTGTTATCATTTTTATTACTTAAAAAAGAAAGAGTATTTGGAATTAGTATAGATAATAATAAAAACAAAGATCAAGTTAAAATAATTGAAAGCAAAGATTATAGAAAAAATATTTACGATTTATTAAATTATATTCCAGAAGGAATTTTAATTTTAGATAAGTCAAAAAAGATAATTTATACTAATAATTCTGCATCAGAATTGTTTCAAACTAAAATAGGTGAAAATATTAGTGCCTTTTTAAGAAACCCTGACTTATTAATTTCCATTGATAAAGCTTTTGATGGAAATAATTTAACTGATCTTGAAATTGAAATCAGAAGTCAATCAACTTTTAGATTAAATATTACAATTTATCTCGATAAGAATAATTTATTCTTTGATGAAACTTCATGCTTCTTATTTATTAGAGATCTAACTGAATTTTATAAATTCCAACAATTAAAATCAGATTTCGTTGCAAACGTTTCACATGAATTGAGAACACCACTACAATCAATCAAAATGGGACTTGAAACATTTGAAAATAACCCTGATTTAAAGAAAAATTCTGAAGTTACTAACTTACTTCCAATAATGACTTCACAATCTGAAAGGATGGAAAATCTAATCAGAGATTTATTATCATTATCTAAGATTGAATTACAGGAACACATAAGACCTACTCATGAAATAGATTTAACTGAATTAATAGAATATGTAATTAAAACATACGAAAAATTAGTCAGTAAAAACAATATTAAATTGAATTTTTATAAAGTGGATAATTTTAAAATAATTGGTGATAGAGATAAATTAATAGAAATATTCACCAACCTTATAGATAACGCCATTAAGTACAGTGACAAAAATAAAGAAGTATCAATTACATTTAAAAAAGAAGGTGACTTAAATATTGTTTCAGTTGCAGATCAAGGTATTGGTATACCTAAAGAATCGATACATAGAATTACTGAACGTTTTTTTACTGTAGATCCAAGCAAAAGTCGAAGTGTTGGAGGCACTGGTTTGGGGCTAGCTATTGTTAAACATTTAGTATCTCAACATAGAGCTGAAATGGACATTAGTAGTATTGAAAATCAAGGAACAACAATCGATATCAAATTTAACGCTTTATAATACAACTAAAAGGTTAGTTGTTGTAATAAAACTTTAACCTTCCTTTAATAAAATATTTAAGAATCAGATTTAAATAGTTGCGTATGTTAAATCAAAAAAAAAGGAAAATTATGAATAGATTAATTAATACATTGTTGGGATTTCTTTTAGTTCTAAGTTTTACAACAACAAGTTACTCAAGAGATCAAATTAAAATAGTAGGATCATCTACTGTTTATCCATATGCAACTGTTGTTGCTGAAAAGTTTGGTAAAAGTGGAAAATTCAAAACACCTGTAATTGAAAGTACTGGAACTGGTGGAGGAATGAAATTATTCTGTGCTGGTGTTGGCGCTAATCACCCAGATGTTACTAATGCTTCTAGAGCAATTAAACCTAAAGAAAAAGCACTATGTGAAAAAAATGGTGTTGCTGAAATTATTGAAATTGTAGTTGGTAATGACGGTATTTCATTAGCTCATGCAGTTTCATCTCCAGATGCTAACTTTACAAAAGAACAACTTTGGAGAGCTTTAGCTGCTAAAGTAGATGTTGATGGTAAACTAGTTGAAAATCCATACAAACAATGGAGTGATATTGACTCAAGTCTTCCAAGCAAAAAAATTGAAATATTGATCGCACCTCCCACATCTGGAACAAGAGATGCTTGGAATTCTTTAGTAATGGGTAAAGGTTGCACTAAAACAGCAAAGTCTCTTTACGATGCAGCAGGAAAGAATGCAAAAAAAGAATGTGCTAAAATGCGAGAAGATGGATATGCAGTTGAAGCTGGTGAAAACGATACTTTAATTGTACAAAAACTCACTTCTAATCCAAACGCATATGGTTTTTTTGGATATAGTTATCTTGTTGCCAACAAAGATAAAGTTAAGGCAGCTGCAATTAATGGTGTTCAACCTTCTTTAGAGGGAATACAAGATTACTCTTATCCAATTGCTAGACCCTTATTCTTTTATGTAAAAAAAGCTCACATAGGTGTAATTCCAGGAATGGAAGAATATCTAAAAGAATTTACATCTAAAAAAGCTATGGGTAATAGAGGTTATTTGGCTAAAATTGGATTAGTCCCATTAGCTTCAGATAAATACAAAGTAACAAGAACAGCTGCTTTGGATTTAAACACAATTAGTATTAAGTAGATTTAGAGTTATCCACAAAAAAAGGCCAGTTTTTACTGGCCTTTTTTTTTAATACAATCACAAAGTTAGTTTGTAACAATTCTGTAACATAATAAAGATATCAATCTGATCGAATGAATTTCGTACTTATTTTTTTAATAACAATATTTTCTTTATCATTATTTTTTTACGGTAGATCAAAAACCAAAAGTTTATCCATTCAAAATAATATTAAACTAAATGCTCTTCCAAAATTTTATGGATATTATTTAGTTTTGTGGTGCTCAATACCCGCTTTGGTTTTTCTATTAGTTTGGTCTCTTTTTGAGCCTGTAATAATAAAATCAATTATAATTGAAACTGCAGCAAATCAAGGGGCTGTTTTTAATGATAAAAATGAAGCAAATTTAATTTATGAGAAAATTAAAGCAATTCACTTAGGTACATATTTTGGAGATATAGATAGTATTTTAAAAGAGAGTGCAATTTCATATGCTAAATTTATAAACCTTTTCACCAATTCTAAAATAGTTTTAATATTTGGTATAATCATTGCATCAGTTATTTATTCCCTAAAAAAAATTAAAAACAACAACAAAGCTAGAGATGATGTTGAGTTAATTTTAAAAGGGTTACTTTTCGCTTCTTCACTTATAGCTATACTAACTACTTTAGGAATAATTTTTTCATTATTATTTGAAAGTATTAAATTCTTTTCAGTTATAAACATTTTTGATTATTTATTTGGAACTAATTGGAGTCCACAAAGAGCTTTTGTTAGTGATGCTTCAGCAATCACAGCAGAAGAATATGCTGAACTTAAAGATGCGTTTGGTTTTATTCCCTTAATCGCGGGGACTTCATTTATAGCATTCATAGCAATGTTGGTAGCTGTTCCTATTGGTTTATTTTCAGGTATTTACATGGCTGAATATGCTTCAATTAAAGTCAGAAGAGTTTCAAAACCAATTATTGAAATTTTAGCTGGAATACCAACTGTAGTTTATGGTTTTTTTGCAGCTCTAACGGTAGGTCCATTTTTTAGACAAGTTGGTGAAAGTTTAGGATTAACAGTTTCATCTGAAAGCGCACTTGCAGCAGGATTAATAATGGGGATAATGATTATTCCTTACATCTCATCCTTATCTGACGATGTTATAAATTCAGTACCACAATCATTAAGAGACGGCTCTTATGCTATAGGAGCAACAAAATCAGAGACGATTAAACAAGTAGTAATTCCAGCAGCATTGCCCGGTATAATTGGCTCAGTGTTACTAGCAGTCTCGAGAGCTATCGGAGAAACAATGATTGTTGTAATGGCCGCAGGTTTAGCTGCAAATCTTACTATTAATCCTTTAGAGTCAACTACTACAATCACAACTCAAATTGTTATGATACTTGTAGGAGATCAAGAATTTGATAGTCCAAAAACACAATCAGCATTTGCGTTAGGATTAACTTTGTTTATTGCTACCCTGGTTTTAAATTATATAGCTCAAAGAGCTGTTAAAAAATATAGAGAAAAGTATGACTAAAGAACAGAGATTAAAAAAACGACACAGTTCAGAAAAAAGATTTAGATTTTATGGTTTAGCGTCTATTTTTGTAGCTTTGTTGTTTGTACTTATATTGGTTAATAATATTTTTTCAAAAGGCAGTTCTGCATTTATGAAAACAGCCATAGATGTAGAGGTTTTCTTTGATCCTGAACTTCTTGAGCTAAAAAATGGAGCTAATGAAGAGGAAATATTAGAAGCTGATTTTTATGACGTTACTATTGAGACTCTTTTAAAAGTTTATCCAGCAAACACCTTAGAAGAAGAAAATGCTTTAATTGATTTATTTACGACAGATGCTGAAATTGAGATAAAAAAAGCATTCTTAGAAGATAATACTTTAATTGGTAAAAAAATAAATTTAGAAATTTCAGCTTCTGATGATATTGACCAACTTCATAAAGGAAATTACCCAAGGGATTTACCAGAAGATAGAAGAAGAATTTCAAATATTCAGTTAAAAATTTATGATAATTTAATTGAAAATAAAAAGATTATAAAAAACTTTAACAATTATTTTTTTACCAATGGTGACTCTAGAGATCCTGAGTTAGCTGGCATTGGTGGTGCTTTAGTTGGTTCATTTTATAGTATTATAATTTGTTTGTTATTAGCATTTCCTGTTGCAGTTCTAGCCTCAATTTATCTAGAGGAATTTGCTCCAAAAAATAAAATTACTGATTTTATTGAAATAAATATCAATAACCTAGCCGCAGTTCCTTCAATTGTTTATGGTTTGTTAGCACTTCAAATATTGTTAGCAACGATTCAGCTACCTAGATCTACCCCTCTAGTTGCAGGTATAACTCTAGCTTTAATGACTTTACCAAGGATTATCATTCCCTGTAGAGCTTCATTAAAAGCAGTTCCACCATCGATTAGAGAAGGTGCATTAGCTGTAGGCGCCTCTAAATTTCAATCAGTTTTTCATCATGTTGTTCCATTAGCTTTACCAGGAACTTTGTCTGGAACAATTATTGGATTAGCTCAAGCTCTAGGAGAAACAGCTCCTTTGATTTTAATAGGTATGGTTGCTTTCGTTGTTGACATACCGTCAACTCCTATTGATCCTTCATCTTCATTACCAGTGCAAGTTTATTTATGGTCAGAGTCTGCTGAGAGAGGATTTGTTGAAAAAACATCAGCTACTATTATGATGTTATTAAGTTTTTTAATTGTAATGAATTTTGTTGCAGTATACTTAAGACAAAAATTTGAAAAAAGATGGAATTAAATGAGTGATATAAAGATTAAATCAAAAAATTTAAATGTTTATTATGGTGATAAACAAGCTTTGTTTGATGTGAATCTAGATCTAAATGAAAAAGAAGTGACTGCATTAATTGGTCCATCAGGATGCGGTAAATCTACTTTTATAAGATGTATTAATCGAATGAACGACGTGATTGATATTTGTAAAGTAGAGGGAAATATTGAAATTGATGGTGTAGAAATAAATGATAAAGAGCTTGATGTTGTTTCTTTGAGGGAAAGAGTAGGGATGGTATTTCAAAAACCAAACCCATTTCCAAAAAGTATATATGACAATATTTCTTACGGTCCTAAAATTCATGGAAAAGGTGAAACTAAAAGTGAGTTAGATGAAATTGTGGAAAACAGTCTAAAAAAAGCAGCCCTATGGGAAGAAGTTAAAGATAGATTGAATGAACCTGGCACTGGTTTGTCTGGCGGTCAACAACAAAGACTTTGTATTGCAAGAGCTATCTCAGTAAACCCAGAGGTAATCCTCATGGATGAACCTTGCTCAGCATTGGATCCAATTGCTACAGCAAAAATCGAAGAATTAATTGATGAACTAAAAAAAACTTATACAATTGTGATAGTTACTCATTCAATGGCACAAGCTGTTAGAGTTTCACAAAAAACAGGTTTTTTTCATCTAGGTAAGCTAATTGAAGTAGGAAAAACTGAAAAAATTTTTAAAAATCCTGACAATAAAATGACACAAGACTATATTACAGGTAGATTTGGATAAAATATGAGCAACGAACATACAGTAAAATCATACGAAGAAGAGCTACAGTATTTAATAGACTCTGTAATTAAAATGGGAAGTTTAACCGAGTCTCAAATGGTAGACTCCATGGATGCAGTTATTAAGGTTGATAAAGACTCTATTGATAAAATTATCAAAAGTGATGATGAAATTAATAAGTTTAGATCAAAAATTGATACACAAATAATGACATTGTTAGTTAAAAGAGCTCCAATGGCTATCGATTTAAGGGAAACAATTAGTTCATTAAAAATCTCTCAAGATTTAGAAAGAATTGGAGATCTATCAAAAAGTAATGCAAAAAAAGTTAAACCTTTGCCCCTAGATTTACCAGAAGAATTACTAGCAAATTTAAAGAGGTTAGGTGATCTTGTTATTAAGCAACTTAATGATGTTTTGGACAGCTATGTAAATAAAAATTATGATAAAGCTAAAGAAGTATGGGAAAAAGATGAACAAGTTGATGATTTAACATACATAGCAATGGAAAGTGTAATTGATTTTCTTTCTAAAGATAAAAAGAATTTAGATTTTTCTACACATTTAATTTTTGCTACTAAAAATTTAGAAAGAGCAGGAGATCATATAACTAATATTGCAGAGACTATTTGTTATTTGATAAAAGGTGAGTACCTTAAGGGCAGTAGACCTAAAGGAAAAGTTATTCAACAATAACAATGAATGGTAAAATATTTATTATAGAAGATGAGTCTTCTATAATTCAATTGGTTCAACACAATTTAGAAAAAGAAGGCTTTATTGTTTCTTCATCAACAAACGGCAATGATGGTTTGAAAGAACTGAAAAAATTTGAACCAAACTTATTACTTTTAGATTGGATGTTACCTGATTTATCTGGGATTGATATTTGTAAAAATATCAGAAAAGATAGTAGTTTTAAAGACTTACCAATAATAATGTTGACTGCAAAAGGAGAAGAGGAAGACAAAATAAAAGGTTTAGATAGCGGTGTAGATGATTATTTGACAAAACCATTTAGTTTTAATGAGTTAATAGCAAGAATAAAAGCTGTTCTAAGAAGAACTAATCCAACAAGTGTTTCAGATAATCTTGAATTTGATGATCTTAACTTAGATAGAATTGAAAAAAGAGTTTTTAGAGATAATAAAGAAATTAAACTTGGGCCAACTGAATTCAGATTATTAGAATTTTTTTTATCAAACCCAAAAAGAGTTTATTCTCGAGATCAAATTTTAGAAAATGTATGGCCTAATAATGTAAATGTTGAAAGCAGAACTATTGATGTTCACATAAGAAGATTAAGACAATCAATTAATATAAAAAATAAAAAAGAATTAATAAGAACCGTTAGATCTTCTGGTTATTCACTTATTTAGAAATAATTTTTTTACAACCAATATTGCAATAATCATACCTATCAATTCAGCAAATATATAAAATGGAGTGTTTAGATAATTTATACCTGTAAATGACTCTGTGAAGGTTCTTGCTAATGCAACAGCTGGATTTGCAAAAGATGTTGAAGAAGTAAACCAATACCCAGCAGTGATATACAAACCAACTGATGCAGCAACTGTCAATTTACCTGATTTCATTGATCCAAATATAATAAGTATCAAACCAAAAGTAGCTACTATTTCAGAGGTAAAAATATAAATTCCATCTCTAGATTTTGTAGATAGTTCAAAAATCTGATGTTCAAAAAAGAAATTAGCTAAGGCTACACCTAGCAAACATCCTAAAATTTGAGCAGAAATATAGAAGGGTAGAAGTCTTTTTTTTAGTTTTCCAGTTACTGTCATTGCAATACTTACAAATGGATTAAAATGGGCTCCAGATACGTCAGCAAATACTGTTATTAATACAAATAAACCTGCTCCAGTAGCTAATGTATTGGCAATAAGCATCACTGCTGTATCGTTAGTTAAGTTTTCAGCCATCAATCCTGATCCAACTATAATCATTACAAGAAAACAACTTCCTATAAACTCAGATAGAAAATATCTATTTTTATTTTTCATTTAACCAATTGATAATTTTTGTATTAATATTTTTAAAAGTGTTTCTAATAATAATTTGTTTTTCTTCATTATTAGCATCTTTAAGTTTTGAAACTGGATCATCAATATCCCAGTGTATGATTTGACTTTTTTCAGGCCATATAGGACATACTTCGTTATTTGCATTATTGCAGACAGTCACAACGTGATCCATTTTGATTTCATTGTTTAAGAAATCTTCAAAATTTTTTGAGTTATATCCAGAAAGATCATAGTTTTTATTTTTTTCTAGAAATTCCTTGATGTCTTCATTAATTTTACCTGAGGGATTACTTCCAGCGCTATAAGCTTTAAATTTATCTTTAAATTCGTTATTAATAATACTTTCAGCTATTATGCTTCTAGCTGAGTTACCTGTGCAGACGAATAAGATATTTTTCATTAAAAAATAATTTTATAAATTCCAATTACAAACAATGGTATTTGTAATCCAAAATTAGTTAAAATAGCTTTATCTTTTGATATAAAACCAGCTATCGTCCATCCTACAACGCCAAGTCCATGGAAGTAGATATTAATAGGGTAGATATTTAAATTAGTTAACAATATTCCTGTTAAAACAAGAGCTGTACTAATCCATTTTAGATATTTTTTGATAAACATAGTCTCCTCTATATGTAAGTTTTGTTACGAATTTATTACAATTATAGAGGAAACTAAAATCTTAATTTTATAATCTAATTTTTTTGAAGCTCATAAATAGAAACATAATGTTTTTTCTTAGGTAGTGGAATTATTGTTGGAACTTTAGTTAATCTCGGTTTTATTGATTTATTTCCTACAATAATATTTTTATCGTAATTTTCTAAATCTACCTCTGGATGAGGATTTCCATCATTAATTAATGGCCAAGCATCGCATGCCCTGTAACCAAATAAAATTAATGGTCTCGAGTTATCCATTAGATTGTGTCCAGAACCATGAACTGATCTACAATGAAAAAAAACAACTGTTCCAGCAGTTCCAGTTATGGAAACACTATTATTTGCTCCAATTTTATTCTTTTTAGTATCTATTTTTCCAACAAAGTAATTTTCTTTATTGTGGTGACTGTACAATTTCTTCTTATGTGAATTCTTAATTATTTTAAGAGGACCATTTTTCTCATAGCAATCATCCAAATATATACCAACTGTGATTAAATCATCATTGGTATGTGGATAAAAAGCCCAATCTTGATGCCATCCAATTTCACTTCCTTTTTTCTTATTTGGCAATTTAAAATTTAATTTCCCAAGATGAAATCTAACCGTTCCTCCTAGTAATTTTTTAGCTATAGATATTATTTTTTTATTTCTAGACAGTTGGTAGAAGATCTTATGTCTGTTTTGAGGGTTATTTAGTCTTAAAATTTCTTTATTTTTAGAATTATTTGAGTTGTATACAAAATGATAATTATTGTATGACTGGGTTCCATTAACTTTATGTTTCTTCTTTTTTTCTTTTGTAATAACCTCGCTTACAATTTTATTAATTTTTCTGATTAAACTCCGATCAATTAAATTTTCTTTTACAAGATAACCATTGGTTTTGAAAAATTGCAAATTATTGCTCATATTCAATCATTATAATCAAAAATATTTACTTAAAACAATCGTATTTTTTTTTAATTAAAGTATTGACAAAAATATGTTATGTTATAACATAACATTATGACTAACAAAGAATTAGTTTTTAATATAATTAAAAAATCATCTAAGCATTTAACTGCTTATGAAATTCTAGATAAACTTCAAAAGATTAAAAAAACACAAGCTATGACTGTCTATAGAGCATTA
>Ga0255754_10000673_pt1 | contig 26979 bp, 17 predicted proteins | sample 101ome_22_FD_179954 | JGI IMG/M metagenome (GOLD analysis project Ga0255754, IMG submission 179954) | Coastal salt marsh microbial communities from the Groves Creek Marsh, Skidaway Island, Georgia - 101412BT metaG (version 2) | ecosystem: Environmental > Aquatic > Marine > Intertidal zone >... | reverse complement strand
CGCCCCCCCCCCGACTCTCCCCCCTCACACGTCCAGGTCCTCCAACCGGAACGCGGAAGCGTGCGTCTCGATCAGCGCCTTTCGAGGAGCCACCTCGGCGCCCATCAGGTCGCGCAGCGTGTCGGCCGCCGCTCGGGCGTCGTCGACGGTGATGCGCTTGAGCAGACGTTTCGAGGGGTCCAGGGTCGTTGTCCAGAGCTGCTCCGGCATCATCTCCCCGAGACCCTTGAAGCGCTGCAAAGAGTAGCGGGAGTCGGAACCCGCTCCCTTGGGCTTCGTCGGAGCCGGAGCCGACGCGCCGCCGTCGAGGCCCGCGCCGCCGCCGTCGTCGTCCGCCGCGTCCTTCGCGCCGTCGGCGTCGGCATCGGCGTCGCCGTCCAGGGCCGCCAACGCCCTCCCCAGCGCGGCGTCGTCGTACAAGTACTCGGATGCCCCATTTCCCTTGCCTCCCCTTCGCGTCAACTTATAGAGAGGCGGCATGCCGACGTAGACGTGCCCGTAGGAAAACAGTTCGGGGCGATAGGTGAAGAGGAAGAGGAGCAGAAGGGATCGGATGTGGGCGCCGTCGACGTCGGCATCGGTGAGGATGACAATCCGGCCGTATCGGAGGTAGGTGGACGGATCGGCGTTGGGTTCGTGAGCGTCTCGGCCGCCGAGACCCAGCGCGGTGATGAGGTTGCTGATCTCCTCGTTCTTGAGCAGGGCTTCGTCGGTGGCCTTGCTGACGTTGAGGATTTTGCCCCTCAATGGAAGGATGGCCTGCGTCCTGCGGTCGCGGCCCTGCTTGGCAGATCCTCCCGCAGAGTCGCCCTCGACGATGAAGAGCTCCGTCTCGTCCGGGTCGGCCGACTGACAGTCGGACAGCTTCCCGGGAAGGGCCGAGGACCGGCCCAGGAGGGACTTGCGTTTGACGACGTCGCGGGCGCGGCGGGCGGCCTCGTCGGCGCGGGCGGCACGGGACGCCTGGGCGACAACGGCCTCGAGGGTGGCACGGCCGAGGTCGAGCGCCTCACCGACGCCGTCGGCGACGACCTGGGCCACGGCGCGGGACACCTCGGCGTTGGTCAACCGGTCCTTGGTCTGCCCCTGGAACTCGGGGTCGCTGAGCCGGACGCTGACGGCGGCGACGAGGCCGGCGCGGATGTGCTCTCCGCGGAGGCGGTCGAGGCTCCCCTTGCCTCCACCGCCGCCCGGCGACGACGCAGATCCAGCACCCGAACCGAGAAGTCCGCGGCGGACAGCTGCATCGTTGACGGTGCGGGTCAGCCCGCGCTGGAGGCCCTCGACGTGGGTGCCGCCGTCGCGGTTGCGAATGTTGTTGGCGAACCCCACGACGGGCTCGCCCGACCCGGCCCCTGCTCGACGCGGAGCGGTGCCGTCGGGCCCCGTGCTCGACGAGTCGTCGCACCACTGCAGAGCGAGATCTACCGTCACGCCGTCACACTCGCGTGTCACGTGGATGGGCTCGGGGTGCAAGGGCGTCCTCCCACTCTCGCGAGCACGCGCCGCCACCAGCTCACCCATTCCGCCCCGAAAGAGAAACGTCTCCTCCTTCGCGCCTCCGCTGCCCGATGCCGGCGTGACGGCAAGCGTGATCGCCACCCCGGCGTTTAGATACGCTAATTCGCGCAGTCGCCCCGCCACGAGCTTGGGATCGAGCCGCGGCGCGGGTCCCGAATCTTTGTCCCGGGGGGCGAAGACGGACTCGTCGTACAGCCACCGCACACGCGTGCCCCGTCGCGGGGAGCCAGCGTCACCCGCGTCTCTAATTGTCAGCGGCCCGTCCGGCGCACCGCGCGTGAACGACATCTGGGACTCTGCGCCCGCGCGAGGCCCGTCAGGGCCCTGCCCCCACACCGTCACCTCGGTTTTCTCCGACAGTGCGTTGACGACGGAGACCCCCACGCCGTGCAACCCCCCCGAGACCGCATAGCCTCCCGCGCCAAACTTGCCTCCAGCGTGCAGAACGGTCAAGACAGTCTCCAAGGCCGACTTTCCCGTGCGTGGGTGCTTGCCGCACGGGATGCCGCGGCCGTCGTCCTGGACCGAGCACCACCGGGTGCCGAGGTCGAGCTCGACGCGGACGGCTGTCGCGTGGCCGCCCTGTGGGAAGGTGGATGGATGGATGGATGGATGGATGGATGGATGGATGGATGGATGGATGGATGGATGGATGGATGGATGGATGGATGGATGGATGGATGGATGGATGGTCCCAAGCTTCTTCTATCTTGCCTGAGCCTCGTCCATGGCATTGTCAACCACCTCGGCGATCAAGTGGTGGAGTCCCGAGACTCCCGTGTCCCCGATGTACATCCCAGGTCTCTTGCGGACGGCCTCGAGGCCCTCGAGGACGGTGATGCTGCTGGCGTCGTAGCCGGGAGCATCGGCGGCGGCGCGGCGGGGGCCGGCGGCGACAGCTTGTGAGGTGGAAGCTGGGGCGGAGGAGTCGGCCTCGTCCACCACCGCACGAGCTGCGACCCGGCCCAAGCGACTGGCGAAGGCGCGCTCGGAGTTGAACAGACGCGCGGGGGGGGTGCCGGACGCTCGAGACGGTGTCGGGGTGGCGGCCGCTTTGGCCCCCGTCGTGATTCCGACGCGGCCGGCGCCTCCGCTGGCCACAGCGGAGCGGACGCCGGCCAGCATCAAAGAAATCGCGTTGAGGCTGCGGATGACTTCGCGGCTGGGGCGCAACGGGGTGGCGCCGGCGCCGAGCGACGCACTGTTGAATGAGGTGGCGCGGGGATAGTCGCGGTCGCGGGCGGCGCTCGCACGGGCCTCTAGGCGCAGCGCGCAGTCTTAGGGTCGCGAGTCTTCCGGGGGGCGTAAGCTTGCCGCATTTCTCTCGAGAGAGGACTCATGTGGCGGCCAACGAGGGCGTGGCGGGGCGGCGTTTTGCTCCCGTCCCAAGCGGTCGACACGGCAAATCTTGGGGCCTCTAGCGTACCCCGACTCATTTGTGCTTGTAGATGTCGCTTCGGCTTCGCCATCTGACGAGCTCGACCGCCAGAGCCTCGTCCAGAGCCGCGCCGCCGCAACCCGTCCACATCCGCGTCGGCCGCGGAAAAATGCAGTTCCTCCGCGCCTCTGCGGTGGCGCAGCAGGTCAACGTGCCTACTTGGGAAGAACTCGATGGTGAACTCCCCACTCTACCCTGGGGCGAGTCCGGAACGGCGAAGTGAGACGGCCAGGGCGCAAGGCGCTGAAGGGCCATCGCGACTCGTCGTCGACGCGACATCACCCGCCCCGACGACACCCCTCCCTCCCCTCCCTACTCTCCTCCCCCAGGCCCGGACCGAGCCGATCCCCTCGCCACCGAGCGCCGCTTCGATCTACCCGATGGCGCCGAGCCCCCTGTCCTCCTCTATCGCGACCACGCCGGGTGGTGCCCTTACTGCCAAAAGGTCTGGCTCTTTCTCGAGGCCAAGCGAATCCCTTATCGCGTCGAGAAGATCAACATGAGGTGTTACGGCGACAAGCCGAGTTCCTTTACCGCGATGGTACCCTCGGGCCTGCTGCCAGTAATGCGGATAGATGGCGGTCCCGCGCTGACCGAGTCGGACGCCCTGATGACGGCGCTCGAGGCGCGGTTTGGGCCGGCCGAGGGCTATCCACGGATGGTGCCCACGGGCGTCGACGCCGAAGACGCGCGGTTGATGGGGCGGCACACGCGGCTGCGGCGGCTCGAGCGGAGGCTATTTGGACTTTGGCTGAACTGGCGAGGGGGGGCGATGGGGAGGGCGGGGCCGTCGGGCAGGGTCGGGGAGGCCTCGGATCCGGCCGCGTCCGATCCGGCCGCCTCCGATCCATCCGTGACGCCTCGCTGTTTTTCCCCCCATCGCCTCCACTCGCAGGCTGTGCTCGGCCTCGAGCGTCGGCCGCCGTCCCTTCCTCGCGGGTTTAGACGAGCTAGAGGTGGAACTCTCCGGGGCGCGGGACATTGACGCGTTAGGCGGCGGCGGCGACGGTGGCCTCGGCTCCCTCGCCCAGCGGGCGAGAGAGCTCCTTTCCCCCTCGGCCGCCGGGACCCCAGCGCGGCTTGCGGCCGAGCGCTCCAGGGATGCGAAAACGACGACGTCCGTCGCGGCTGAGGCGGCTGAGGCCCCCGGAGATTTCATGCTGGGCACGTCGCGGCCGACGTGGACCGACTGCTGCGCTGCGCCCTTTCTTGAACGTATGACGGCGTCCCTTCTCTACTACAAGAACTGCTCCCTGCGCGGCACGCCCGAGGCGATCGAGCGGTGGCCCCACCTGCAGAGGTGGTTCGCGGCGATGGAGGCGACGCCTCTTTACGTGGGGACGCGGGGGGACCACTGCGAGTTTTTGGGGTCGACGTTGGCGCTCGCCCGCGCTGACAATAACCGGATACGACCGACGACCCCCGACTCGACCGCCGGTCCCCCTCTCCATTTTCCTTCGCAGACTCGCATGCGTACGGTCTTCCTCCCCAGTTGGGCGGGTGCGGCATGGACGACGCCGCCCTCGAGGTCGCTGCGCTCGTCGATGGACGCGACTACGGCCACGACAGCGAGGGGAACCCGGTGCGGCGGCCCATGGGCGAGTCGCTGTGGCGCCTGCCCCTGCCTCCACTTAGCGCCACGTCGTGGCCCGAGGCCTACAGTCCTGGTAGCGACGACGCGCAGGATCGGGGCGAGGCGGCGCGGCGGCTTCTGGCGAACCACGGGGCCGTGGCACGCTTCGCGACGCGCGGCGCAGGGCAGCGCGGGGCGCGGCCGGTGTCGGCACCCCTGTCGGACCCGACGGCCGTGGCGGTGCCCGAGCTGTCACCGGCGGTGGACGCTTGCCTCCGCGCCTGCGCGGCAAAGATGACACCGCGCGCGACGCCCGTGGACGACCGAGGCTCCGACGATGACGTTCGGTTCGACGCCTTCCTCCGAGCCGAGGCGCTCGACGTCGCGGCGGCGGCGCTCCCGGCGTCGTCCCGTGTGGACGCAGCGCGGAGCGTCAGCGCTTCGCTGCGGTACCTGCGGGATCGCGTCGGCGTCCCGCGGGACATGTCGCTGCCGGCCGCACGGCAGTTCCGGGCGCACCTCAACTGGGTGGCCGACGCCGTGTTGCGGCTGGCGCTAGCGGAGGAGGGGGGCCAGGTTTGAGGACTAGCTCAAGCCCATCTCGTCACCGCGGGGCCCTTGCACCCCGCGGGGCCCTTGCACCCCTCGCTCAAGCCGCTACGAGTTCCGTGATGGCCATGGGTCCCGCCGGGTAGCGCGCGACGACGCGATATCCCGCGCTCGACGCGAGGGCCGCGAGCTGGGCTGGGGACCGCTCCCGTCCGCCGAGCAGGATACCCATCTGCGAGAGAGGGGCAGATCCGGGAAACAGGGGGTCGATTGAACGGAATGACGGCAGCGGCAGCGGCAGTGGCTGTGCATGGCAGCGGCACTGGCCTGGAGGTCGAGCATTTTGCCCATCTGCGGCGTGCCGTCGTCGGCCACGTCCGAGTCACATAAGTAGATGGTAGCAGCCGGGTTAGCATCCTTGAGGTTGCCGAGGATCTTGCGGTTGAGGTCGTCGCTCCAGTCGTGGATAATGAACTTCTGGGGATAGGAATACGTGGAGAGAGGGAGTGAGGGAGGAATAAATGGACGGACGGACGGATGGATGGACGGATGGATGGATGGCTCGCCATGAAGTAAGCGTCGACCTTTGGCAGACCCGCGGCGTCGGCGCCGTCGGCAAAGAAGGACCCCGCGCTCGACGCAACGCGGCCGACCATGTCGGCGCTCGGTTTGTACCCTTCGACGACGGGCGGCTGATCATAGTTGTAGCATGCCGTCGACTTGCCCAGGGGCGAGTCGGCAGGCACGGCACGGAGAATGTGTTCCAATACGTTGCCCCCGCCACAGCCAACGTCGCAGAGCGAAGCGTGGCGCTGGACGCTTGCGACGAAGTCCGGGCCTGGAGGGGGGGGGTGTGGGGTTTTCAGAGATCGGGAACGGTGGCAGCGACGTTGGCAGATGCCATTCAGGGTCGGGCTGGATGGAGAAGGGAGCGCGTGCGCGGCGAAACTCGCCAGATACGAGTCCGGCGTCACCGTGGCTGTAAGCGGCGAAGGCCGTGCTCGTCGTGATGTCCTCAGCGCTCTGATCCATAGCAGCAAAGATCTCAGGACCTGGGGCGGTGACTCCCGGCATGTGCCCGGCGGGTCCGACTTGAGGTGCACCGCTGTTGATCCACGGCAGGATCCCGTCGATCCAAGTCCGCGTGATATAAGGGTGAGTTTCCCAGAGGACGATTGGCCTGGTGCTCTGCGGGTGATTCGCGCGAAGCATGTCGCCTATCGTGGTGTTCGCGAACCGCAACGTGTCCGGCCCGTCGCCGGCCGACGCGTCGATGTTCACGACGCCAAAGCCCGCGGCTGCGCGCAGCAGCCGAAAGCATGCATCGGCGTCGCCGCCAATGGCGGCGGCGACCTCGCTGGCCGTCAGCGGGCCGCCGTGCAGCGCGTCGGTGACCTTGAGGGTAGCGCAGGCGCGCACGACCTGGGTCGAGATGTGGCCCATGGCGAGGGAGACGGTCATGCCGGTGGCCATGCCCGGGTCAAGGGCGAGGCCGGCACCCTTGCCGGCCTCGCCCTTGGCATGGCGGCCGACAACCACGCCGCGAGGAGACAGCACAGGAGGTTGCGACAGTGCAACGCGTCGAGATCCCGCCACTGCGACACGGGAGAATCCACCGGCGACAGCGGACATCATATTGAGTGACGTTTTGAAGCCTTTCTGCGGAAATCGTGTGAGGGGGTGCGGGGAGGGGGGCGGGGGGTTCAACAGCGCGTCGGGGCGAGGGAACTTCGAGGGGGGGGACTATTCGCACAAGATGGAATCGGATGATAGAGATCCCCCATCCCGCGGGACTTTAACGCAGTCGCGCAGCCGGCGACTGCTCCACGGGGCAGGGTCGTCCGCTCATCCCTCGAGGCACTGTGCTGGCCGTCGCCGCCTCCTCGCGGCGAGTAGCGCGTCCTAGAGAGCGAGCTCTGAAGGCGATTGACGACTCTACCCAAGTCGAGGGGGCCACCTCCTTCTCCGTTCGACCCCACGCAGGTCACCCGCGGCCACCCCTCTCCCCGCGTTGACGCCCCCCTCGCGCGCCGTCGCCGACCCGGGCCCGGTCGCGGACCCCGTCGCCCGCTCCCCCGCTACTACCCCCCGGCGGCTCGACGTCGTCCTCCTGCTTCATGGCCTCGCCCGCCGTGGTCGATGCATGGAGGGGATCGGCGCAGCCGTACTGGCCGAGCGGGCACGGGCTGGCGGGAGGGCCGACGACGACGGCCGATGGCACTGCGTTTCGCTCAACTACCCCTCGACGCGCGAGGGCCTGGCCTCGCTCGCCGCGCGGGTCGCGGCCGACGTGGACGCGTCCGTCGCGTTGCTCGCAGGTGTCGACGCGACGGACGGCTCGTGGCTCGACGGCGATGCCGCGGGCGTCGACGTGACCTTGCACGCCGTGACGCACAGCCTGGGTGGAGTGGTCGTGCGGGCCGTGGCGGCGCGTCACCTGCCCGGCGCACGGTGGGGACGGCTCTGCCTTCTCGCCCCGCCCAGCCGGGGCAGCCGCGCCGCGCGTTGGCTGGTGAGAGGGCCGCTGGGGATCCTGACACGCGCCCCGAGCCTCGCCATCTTCGGGCCCGTGCTCGCCGACCTGGCCGCGGGAGACGGGGGGGACCGAGGGAACGATGACGACGACGACGACGACGGCGGCGACGGCGACGGCGACGACGACGACGGCGATCGTGGCGGTTCTCCCTCTCCCACGTGGCCCGCGGCGACGGACCTGCCTCCCGGGTGCCGGGTCGGCATCGTCGCCGGCAGCCGCGCCGTCGGGCTCTGGCCGCCGCACCCTCCCTCGTGGCTCGCCACGCTGGCGGGTGTCCTCGGGGCCTCGGGCAGCGACGGCACCGTGGCCAGGGACGAGACGCCGCTCGTCGCGCCGAGCGACGACGCCTCGTCCGTCGCCCGCGCGCCGCTGCCTCTCCCCGCCCGCGACGACGCGGCGACCAACTACCAAAGGCCCTGCGCGGCGTGCCGGGGAGACGACTGGACGCAGCTCGACGCGAGCCACAGCTTTCTGCCGGGGCACCCGGGAGCCGCCGCGCTGGCGAGCCGGTGGATTGTACGCGGCACGTTCGCCGGGGGGGGGTAGCAGTCGTAGCAGTGGTAGGTAAGCATGATGTCCACCGAGTCGTGCTCCGCCTTGATCCGCCAGGCGCCGTTGCCCTCGGAGATCCCGGCATCCCGCGACTCCGACCTCCAGGCGAGGGGCGGAATCGCGCCCGTCGGCTCGCCCCCACCGCTCGTCCGTCGGCCCCGACCCGACCTCGATCCCCTCGCCCTCGGGCACCGCGCGCGGCCTCTCCGAGGGTAGCGCGCCGTCGAGCGTCACCCGTCGGACCTTTCTTCTTCCCGCACTTGAGCGGCGCCAGCCATCCCGGGAGCCGCAGTCGCCGGCAGATCTCCCAGACCATGGCCCAGGTCGCGCGAGGCCGCCCGCTCGGGTCCGGTGCGGCGGCCTCGCCGTCGGGCCGGCCCGTGCCCCGACCCGCGGGCCCCGACGCGGGCACCGAGACCCCGTCGGCGGCGCCCGCGACCTGCGGGCGGAGGGGAGAGGACACAGGGCCGGTCGCGTCCAGCCGAGACGGCCCCTTGGGGACCGTGGATGCAGCCTGCTAAACAGCATGGCGCGACCGATTTCACCAGTTTCGGCTTCGTCCCGCGCTCCGCGGGATCCTCGCCTCTATCCCATGGTTTACCCGGCGGTACCGCCGGTTCCGTGCCCCGCAAGGGGCACGGAGGATCCGTAGCTCAGTGGTAGAGCGTCACGAGGCCCATCGGCCAGCGCTAATGACTCCAGAAATCGACGGCTCGCTCGTCGCGTCGCCATCAGACGGTCGCAGGTTCAATTCCTGTCGGGTTCACTGCTGTGTGGGATTTTTTTTTTGTCCTTGTCCTTTGCGGCGTGGGATCTCGGACTGGACGACGACGCGGTGGAAACGGGCGGCGGGAGGAAACGCGGGAGGCGTTCTCTTTGGCCGTCGCGGCCCGCGGTCACGGCAAGAGGTTGAGTCGCAAACCCCATCCTACGTCGTTCGTCGGGTACTCCTGCCGGCGCGGCGCGCAGCGCGGGGCGTCCTCGTCGTTCGGCGACACACTTAGCGGAGGAACCGTCCAGTCGGTCGGGGGAAGATCGCACACGATACGCGTCGACAACGCCGGCCGTTCGGGGACGAGGGGGGTCCGTCGTCGACGAACTCGTTCAGGGAGGGGCCGCACGAGACGGCGACTACTCGAGCCGCCACCGCGTCCGCTCCACCTCGCGCCGAAGCTCTTGTTCGGAACTGCAGGCGACGAGGTGACCGTCGAGGTAACCGGCGGGCCCGCACCAGAGACCCGGCTCGAGCGCGGCGCCGTCGTCGCCCGCGAGGCCCAAGTCCGCGTCCATCGCCGCGTCCGACAGCGCCGAGCAAACGCGGCCGACCGTCGCCGGAAAGAGGGGCGAGTCCGGGCTGCCCTGGGCCGAGGGGAGGGTCCTCCTCCTCCTCGGTCCGCCCTCCTCCTCGTCGCGGTCGTCGGCCGCCACCCGGACGAGGCGGTGGCGCCGCGGGTACTGGGCGCAAGCGGCCTCGAACAGCGTGTCGACGCGACTTCTCTCTCGTCCCTCCTTGCTCGCGGCGTCGACGGCGCCCGCCACGACGCGGCGCGTGTGCTCGGCGTCGGTCGTGACCTCGACGCAGGCGCGGCACGCCGACGCCTTGGTCGGGGGCGCCCGTCGCTGGTCGTCGGGCACGGTGCAGGCGCCCAACCCGGCTCCGGACCCGCGGCCCAGGTCGGCGGACCCGCACACCTCCTCGACAAACGGGGCCACGGCCCCGGGGCCCAGCTCCGTGCCCAGCAGGAGACCCACGACGGCCCGCTTGCGCGCGCCCATGAAGCTCGATTCGCACAGGCGCTGGGCCCACCGGGGGCCCTGGCCCCACACCTTGGGGTCATCACAGAAGCGCTGCACCATCTCCTGGGGGATGGAGGAAGGCGGTGGGTGGCGGTGGAGGCGGGGCTCGACGGATCGACGGGATCTCCCTCCCGCCTCCCGTCCTCCTCCCCATCGTGCCCTGCCCCCCGTTGCCTCCGTCGACTCGCCTCCATCCCGTCGTCGTAGGTGAGAGCTGCGCCCCGCGATCCGTCCCCCTCGTCCCGTGCCTCCTCCAGATCCCTCGTCTGCGCCGACAGCGCCCGCATCCACTCGTCGAAAAACCGCTCCGCGACGACGCGGCAAGCTACGCACCGTCCCACCCCGTCGTCGTCGTCGTCGTCGTCTCCGTCCGCCATGCCGTCGCTGTCGCCGCCGCCGCCGCCACTGCCGTCGTCCCCTTCTCCGAGAACGCGGCCGTTGATCGAGACAAGGCGTCGATACTCGTAGAGCGGGGCGGGGCCGCCTTTGCCCCCCGCCTCCCCCCTGCCCGCCTCCTCCTCCTCCTCCGGGAAGGTCCCCGGAGGGACGGCGGAGCGCCGCACGTGGGTCGAGCACATGCCGACGATGGCGGGGTCCTCTGCCGTCATCTGCATGGGACGGCCGACGCGGCGCGTGTCGGGGGCGTCGCGGCCCGCGGCCGACGCGTCGGGCGGCGTCCACGCTCTGCCGGCGGGTGCTCTCCACTCGTGGACCTCGATGTCGTCCCCAAACTTCACCACGTCGGGACCGTCGGATGGGCAGTGCCGCGCGGCGCCAGCCCGGCCGATGTCGACGAAGCCTTTTTTTGGGTTGCGGGATGGCGGAGAGGGGGGCGGAGGGGGGGGCGGAGGCGGGGGCGGAGCCGACCCAGGCGGAGGCGGGACGTTGTCCGTCCCCGTCTTCGTCCTCTCCTTCATCTCGACGGCGGTTTTCGGAGTCGGCTCGTCCCACGAGGTCTCCAGGGCCCCCAACCGAGCCTCGAGCTCGGCAAGGCGGGCCTCGGCCGCCGCGGCGCGGGCCTCGGCGGCGGCCAGGGCCTGGTCGGGGGACGCGGCCTCGCCGCCCGTGAAGCCGCCGGCGGCGATGCCGTCCTCATCGTCCCAGGCCATCTCTCCGTCCACTCCCACCACCCACTCGGCGCGGACGACCTCAAGCGTGGCGATCGCCGCGAGTGCGACGAAGATGCGTCGTAACATCATCGCGAGGCTCGCAGAACGACGCTCGGCCCGGCAATGGTCACGGTCAGGGTCCTCCGCAGGTCCGGGATTCTCCGCTGACCCCGAACGGGAGCGGAATACGTGATCTCTATCAGAGGGGACTGGCCATGATCACAGAGGGACGCGAAGGCGGATTGAAAACGCGGAGGGGGCTCACACGGCCTCCTCGGGTTACGACATCTCCCCTCTCCTCAACGCCCCCGCGGCCGCCACCGCACCACCCGCCACTCCCCCCGCTCGAGCACTAGGTCAAGGCTGCGAGGGACGGCGCGTCGATAGGGAAAACAGAGGGTCGGTCGTCGCAGGAGGGATGACGGCGGGGTGAGGGGCAGATCTGTGACAGCGGCGCTGGCAGCGGCTATGGCACTGGCACAGTCAGTGCACCTGCCCCTTCCTCGAGGGGTCTCGAGGAGTCTCCTCCTCTTGCTTTCCCCCCCTCTCCCCCTCTCTCTCGCCTCAGCGGACTGTCGGCCGTGGGCTGTCCCAGAACCGATCCCGGCGCCCGACCGCAAGCTGACTCATACCGCAGCGTTGCGCTCGTCGCCCCAGCGGTCACGACGTCGGCGGGATCACCACTCGACTCGATCCGGGTGTAGCGGCATTGCCACCGCCGCTCCTTGGCCCGGCCGTCGATCCACTCGCGGCGGGCAAAGGCAAGAGAGGCGGCGCGGGGCGTGCCGTCGTCGTCGTCCTCGGGGCGGGGGCCAGCGACGACGGTCGACAGGTAGGCGTCCGGGTCCCCGTCGGGGCCCTTGAACGATGCGAAGAACTGCACGGTGGGTGGGAGAGAGGTGGCTGGGCGGTCGGTGACTGACGACGTCGTCGCGTCGGGGCAGCGGCACCAACGGTGTCAGCAGCATGAGGGCGCGAGGCTTCTTCGACGGGCCACGTTGTGCGCAGCGGATCCGAGGCGAAAAAAAAGAGAAGACATTTTTCCGCAGGGGATAGAATCCACCACCGCTTTCGAGCGCGCGACGTGCCATGCGGCGGCGACGATGACGCGCGACGAGGGACTGGGACCCGGCCGGCCTTTCTCGGTCCCACCAGGGCCGGCTCGCGCAGCGGCCCTCCCATTTCTACTTCAACGTCTCCTCCTCTCCTCCATCTGCTCGCCCTCTCAGCCACAGCGACGACAAGGTCAAGCTCTGCCGCAACGGCCCCCGCGCCCCCCCCCACGTCGACCATCGTCGCTGCCTCGGCGGCCAGCTTGCCCCGCGACGTCCGACGGAGCGGGATGTCCCGCTGGTCTCTCCGCTCGCGCGGGAATGGGTGAGGAGGGGTCGGAAGGCGGGGGGGGGCGAGGGAGGAGGTCAAGGTTCGGAAAACGGAGAGGGAGGGGCGGCCGTGAGTTCGAGTTTTCGTGCTCGCTACGAGTTCGCACAGTGCGAGGAGTCGAGCGGATACCCGATCTCTTCTTTCTCCCTGCATCGCGCCTGTCGAGCCCTCGCTCGTTCGAGCAGTGGCCGCGAGGCCACTCGTCGCCAGCCAAGCGAACCCAGAGCCCCCCGCGAGGAGCGCAGAGCCCTCCGCAGGGCCCCACTCTCAGATCGCCATGTCGGGAAAGAAGGTGGTCGTTCTTGGTGGCACGGGATTCGTAGGCAGCCGGGTCGTCTCCGCCCTCCTCGCCCGAGGAGCTGCCGTCGTCTCGATCTCCCGTCGTGGAGCCGCTGGCCCCGGCCCCTCGGCCGCCACCGGCAACCTCTTGCGCGTCGCGGGCGACGCAGGCCGTCCCGACGGCTGGTCGTCCCATCTCGTTGGCGCCTCGGGTCTCGTCTCGTGCGTCGGTGCCTTCGCCTCCACCCAGCAAGCCATGCGCGACGCCTGTGGGACGGCCAACGTCGAGGCCATACGCGCCGCCCGCGCCGCCGGCGTGCCGCGGCTAGCCTTCGTCTCCGCCCATGACTTCGGACCCCCCGTCAGCGCCGCCCTCTCCGGCTATTACGCGGGCAAGAGGGACGTCGAAGCGGAGATGGGGGTGGGACGAGACGGGTCTGGGGGAGAGGCGGGTTCGAATCCGTCGTCCGCCGCGCGGGGGCTCGTCCTGCGCCCGGGAATGATCTACGGGGCGAGCACGAGGGCGGGGGTGGGAAGGCAGGGTCGAGCGCCGGGGTCGAGCCTCGCGCGCTCCGGGCGCGGCGTTTGCTAACCGCACCCGACGGCCAGCCAGACCTCCCGACCACTGCCGCAGTCGCGGCCTGTCCCTGGCCTTCCCTTTTCCCTCCCTCTCAGCGCTGTGGGCGCGCCCATGCGGTCGGCTCTCCGCCTGATCGTCACCGGGGGCGGAGTGTCGTCGCCCCTTCGCCTACTGGCGCCGCCTGTGCCCGTCGATGCCGTCGCGCGGATGGTGGCTGAGTGGGCGATCGGCGACAACGAAGACGGCGGGCCCGCCGTCGTCGTCGCCGACCCTTGGGAGATCGAGCGACGCGCGCGGGAGTGGGGGATGTGAAGCGAGGTCGGAGTGTGAGGGGGGAGGGAAACTCGGCTGTCCGCCCCCCTTCCTAACCCCTCTTTTCGACCGGCACAGAGCGCACCGTCGCCGCGGAGACTGTCGTTCGCGCGACCATTACCCCTATGGTCGGGCTCGGGCAGCCCCGGCGACGCAGGCGGGACCCAATGGATGTCGAGGACACCGTCCTCGTCGCGGCGTCTGGGTCGCTGCCGCCTGCGTTGACGGACTTATCGTTCGAGGAACGCAAGACGGTCATCTGGAACCACCCGAGCTTCTCTGGGTCGTTGATGTGGATCGCACAGCGGGGCCGATGTCCCCATGGCCTGGCAGGCGAGCAGCGCGCTAATTCAGCGTAGACGTTGCACGTCCACTGTCCGTCGCCCTCGCCCCCTCACCTTCCCGCCCCCCGACTCCCCCTCACCTTCCCCTCCGACAGGTGAGGCCATCATGTGCATCGGCTTCCTCAAGGCACCGCCATCGCTGATCTACCTGGGGCTACCACCCCGGGACCTTGTGCCCCGCTTCGGTGACGCCCTGTCGCAGTTTGCCGTCATCAACGTCCTTTACACGGCGCTGCTCGCCACCGCTCTCCTCACCGGCAAGACGCGGTCCGTTGACCGCTTCGACGGCTTCGACCTCGTCCAAAGCATCCTCGCTGCCATCGTCTGCGGGAGTTTCTCCGCCGGTTCGCTGAGTGCCGCCTGCGAGTGCCAGCCATTCTTCAATCCGTCCATCAACTCCTCAATCCGTCCATCCGTCCGTCCATCCGTCTATCTGTCCTTTTATTCCGGTACTCAATCCATCCATCCACATTTTCCTTCCTCCATCCACTCGCCCCAGACATCTACATTGCATGGGTTGCGCTCCGAGACGACCAGGTGCACGCGGCAGTGCTGCGCTTCCCGCTGACCCTTTTCGTGCATGTCACCTTCAACATGGTCTCTGTGTTCTTCTTCATGCCGTACCTCGTCTTCCTGTCGGCGTCGCAGATTGAAGGGCTGGCGGGGTGGTACGTGGGCGGCACGGCCGCTTTTTTCATCATGCTCGGCCTCGTCTGTGGCGTGCAGCACGCCATCTTTGCCCACCCGGGCGCTGGCTGGTCGGTGTCGCGCATGCCCCTGGTGAGCGCCTTCACCAATATTTACGGTCGAAGGTACAAGGAGCGGATAAGGCGCATGGGAGAGCTCGTCGCCGATCTATGCGTGAGCCACATGGCGAGCTCTTCCGTCTTTCCTGGATGCCTCGCCTGGGCGCGCGCGATCGACGGGGACGAGGTGCAGAATGAGGCCATCGCGCGAGCCTTCCCGGGTGGCGCGACCGGGCTGCGGCCGGGCGGCGACAAGTGCGTGACTGGCCCGGCGGAGAACGGGAAAACCAGGCACAGCGCCGTGCTGACCAAGGTTCCCACGTTCGCCCGGTCCCGCGTGGAGCCCTCGGTCGGCACCTCTGACGCGGATGCGCCATCGACGAACGACGAGACACTGGGAGCGATCAATGAAAGAGACGGAGATCCGGGGCCTCACGCCGAGTCGGTCTGGCGGCACGCCCCTCAGCGCGTGGCGCCTGAGCCCGCAACCCGCAGCCCACCGACCCCCGTGCTGGAGCGTGTCGCCTCGGCAGTATCGACCCGCGAGCTAGAGCTTGAGCTGCGATGCATGCGGCTAGAGCAGGAGCTGATAGCACGCCGACGGCGGGATGGCTCTGGCTTCTTCTCGGAGGGGTGTGTGCAGCAACACATCAACACGGAAGACCAGCGAGCGTGATGTTGTCGATCGATCCCTACAACTGCCCAACTCCGTCGCGTCGTCACGACGGCGACGACCATCAGAGATCCTCATCGCCCAGGCTCTCGAGCTCTTCCTCGTTGGCAGCGGGGGTGGCGGGCGCGGCGCCCCCCATTCCCCCCGGCCCCATGCCCGCCGGCAAGAGCCGCGCGACGGCGCCTGGCTCGATCCAGTCGCCGTGAGCGAAGACCGTTTCGGCCCCGTCAGGCCCCCATGCGACCTCGACCCGGTCCAAATACCACCCCGCAGACGTGGCGTCCACGCGGACCACCACGAGGTCGGGCGCACCCATCGCGTCCTCGAGGAGCACCTCGACGATATCGACGTCGCCTGCGGCAAGGCCCGGCTTTCCCTCGTCTTTCAAGTCCGCCATATCGGGGGCAAATCCCTTTTTGGTTGAATCGTATACTTCGACGGCGACGGTCGCAGGGTCGCACGCGCGGCGCTCGACCTGGCGTGTTCCCGTCACGAGACGGACGATGTACGTGTAGCCGTCTTCCCTCTCTGCCGCGGTAACGGTGGTGGCGGCTGGGGGCGCCTCGCCCTCTTCGGCCTCAGAGGACGAGGGGGCGGCGGCCGCCAGGGCCTCGGCGTAGGCAGGAGGAGGAGGCGGGGGGAAGGCGACGGCGGCCGCTTCCTCTTCAGCCTCGGGAGAGGGCAGAGCAGGCACCTGTGACGGAGCGGGCGCCTGCAATAGAGCGGGGGGCGCCCGCGACGGGCTTGAAGGCCGCCGGCTCTTGACCACCAGGGCTGCCACCTTGCGCGGGTCGGCGGGCCGCAAGACCTCCACCGGCAGTGTTGCGGCGTTGTCCTCGGTCATCTCAACCTTGACGTCGCCGCCGTCAGGGTCCTCGAACGCGTAGCAGGCTCCCGTGTTGGATTCGGCGACAAGACTCAGGAGTTTCCATCCGTCCGTCTTGCCCTCAAGCCACAGGCGACACTCGGCGACCTTGAACGGTCCCGTACCCCGGCGCTCAACGATGAACGCGTCGACTTGGCCGCGCTCGAACATACCGTCATGCGCGCCAGGCAGCGCGGGGCGCCACTCAGCGCCCTGGTCGTCGACGAAGCAGACGCGGACGCTCGCGTCGGTTCCAGCGAAAGGAGCCCTCGATGTCTTGAAAGTAAGGCTCCACCGCTCGACGAAAGAAGAGCCGGCGTCATCCGGGTCGTCGTGGGCGGCTGCGGCCTCGAGCACAACGGACAAGGGCTCTCCCTTCTTGCCCAGCCACCGGTCGCACGGGAAGATGGCTGAGACGACGGCGGACTCGGCGTCGGGGGTGGAATCCTTCGTGTCGCTCCGCTTGACCACCTCGACCCGGTCCAGCTTCCAAGCGGCGCCGAGGCCCCGGGGCAAGAGCTCAACCTCGACGCTCTGCAGTGCCCCCAGGTCCTTGGCGCTGGACACCTCGACGGCATCGGCGCACCCGCGCTCGAGAGCCAGGGCGCCACCGTCGACGTCGACGTTGACGACGTGGAGGCCGACGAAGCCGTCGGCACCGCGCAGGGCGAGGCGCACCTCGCCGTTGGTCCCGGCGCCCGGCTCGTCGGCAGTATACAAAGTGACAACGTAGCGATGCGCCGCCTCTCGGGCGGCCTCGACGTCGGTCAGACCGCCCGCAGAATCAGATCCCGCGGCGTTCAGCACGACCTCCCATCCATCCTTCTTGTCGATCCAGTCGTTGCAGGGGAAATCCCACCGCTGTCCCGTGCCCTGATGGACCACCGTGATGCCCTGCAGGTGCCACCCCGCGCCCATGTCGAGAGCGCCCGGGCTGAGGGTCACGCGGCACCGCTTTAAGGCCCCGAGGGGCAGGCACATGACATCGAACTCATCCGACGCGTTGCGCTCGAAGGGGTTGGCCCCGCCGGCCGGGCGAAAGAGCCGCCGCGAGCCCGAGCTGCCCGCTTCGCCCTCGAGGACGATGGCCACGGGCGCGTCGGTGCCTGCCCCACGAACGTCCGAGGTTCTGACGACGATGGAGTACCGGTCCTTGCCGTCGCGCTTGGCGGTGAGGTCGCCGCTTGGCGCCAGCTCGACCTCACCGGGGCCACCGTCGGTGCCGAGCCAGCTCTCGGCCTCGCTCGGAGGCTCGAAATAGAAGCTCTTGGCGGCACGCAGCGGGGAGTTGGTTCCCTCGACTACGACGCCGGGGTGCTCGACCTCGATCCCGTCGACCTTCCAGGCGGAAAATAGGCCGGTGCCATCTGCGGCGATGGAGGGTTGGGGAGGTGTTGGGGGTCGGGCGTCGGGTGTTTGGTGGATGCAGGTGTAGGCGACGGCAGCACCCACGTTGCTTCTGCCGCCGTCTCTCGCCGTGCGCGAGCTTGGCGACTGTGATGGCGCCCATATCGGGCCCCTCGAGATGGAACACGCTCCGAGCGTTGCGCTCAAACCGGTCTCCGTCGGTGTTGGGTAGGGGTCTACCTGAAAAGATGACGCCCCGCTCGCCGCCCAAGAAGAGCGACACCGCCGAGTCGGTGCCGCTGCCCGAGTCCCCCGCCGTGTGTACCGTCACAGTGTAAGTCACCGTCGCCGACTCGGCGGAGGTGTCGGGCACACCGTCGCCATCGGCGTCCACGAGCTCAACCGGCGCATCGACGGGCAGGACCTGCGTCATCGACTCCGGGTCGTGGTTCGGGTCAAGCCATGCCCCGCAAGGGAAACTATAGCTATGGGCGTTGTCGTCCAGGTCGACGACCTCGACCGAGTCCAGCAGCCAGGCGCCCCCGAGGCCCCTGCCGTCGCTCGACACCTCGGCGCGTACGAGGCGACCAAGCGGTCCCACCCCATCCGTTGCGCCGAGCCTGAGCGTGAAGTTGTCGGCCGCGCCGCGCTCGAAGTTGTTCCCGCTGCCATCGAGACGCTTCCGCTCCGAGACAGTCGTCGTCCCGTCGGGGCGGACGCCATAGAGTGTGAGGAACACGTTGGCATCAGTGCCGGCGCCGTGGGCGTCGCCCGTATGCACAATGACTCGGTAGGATGTCACGGCGGCGGCGGCTGCACCGGCCGCTTCGGAACCAGTCCCCTGGAGGTTCGCGCTGCTTATGGGTCCGCTGTCGGCGGCGACGGTGCCAGCGCTGTCGATCGCCTTGGCGGCGGCGCTCGACTCGATCACCGTCCGCCGTGGCGTCGATGCGTCGATGCGCGCAAAGAAGGAGAAGAAGGAGGCCTCTCCCGTGGCGAGGTCGGACACTTCCACATAGTCCAAGTCCCAGGCAGCGCCGAGGGCACTGCCGCCGCCCTGAGACGCGAACCCGATCGTGACCGCGATGAGAGACGCGTATTTGGCAAAGACAGCGGGCTCGATGGGCGGAACAAGCTTGACAGGGTCGACGTCAATCAAGAACTGATCCATTGCATCGCGTTCAAAGTCATTGGCCGACGACTCCAACGGGATCTCCACTGTCTCAGCTCTGCCGCTGCTGCTGTCCGGGCCAGTAAGGTTGAAGGCGAGGACAAGAGTGATGTCCTTGTCAGTGCCAGCGCCGCGCTTGTCCGACGTCTTGACCCGCACTTGATACTTGCGCGGTCCAGAGGCGGCAGCAGCCTCAGCTAGGGCGCTGTTGTCGCCTGCAGGAAGCGGGTCCAGCGTGACTCTGGCGCCCCCTTTCGCCCCGAGAACTTTCCCACAGAAGAATGTGCGGCGATCATCTCCCGTCGTGAGGTTTTCCACCTCGACATGCGACAGGCCCCAGTCCGACCCGATGCCGCGGCCGTCGTGGCCGATGTCGATCTGGTGCAGCTTGCCAAGAGGCCCTGCCTCGATAACAAACGCGTCGGACCTGCCGCGCTCGAATGCGCCGGGGCCCCCGTCGAGCTCAATGGCCCGACTGCGCCCCTGGTTGCCGATGAGCGTGACCGAAACCCCAGCACTCGTCCCCGCGCCGCGCTTGTCCTCGGTGTGGACAGTGACGCGGAAGCGGTCCGGAGCTGACGCAGCGGCGCCATCGGACCCGGCGGGGAAGAGGACAACGTCGGCCGCGAAGAGGGGCGGCTCGCCCGGATCGAGCCACTGGTGGCACGGAAACGAGACGACATCCCCTGAGTCAGCGCACGTGACCGTCACTGTCTCGAGATGCCATCCGGCGAAGAGCCCGGCCCCGTCGTGGCCGATCCAGATCCGCTCGAGTTTGCCGAGGGGCGCGCAGACGATGGTGTAGCCCCCCTCGGAGCCCCGCTCAAAGTCGTTCTTGGAAGAGGACAACGCCTGGCGCCCGCTCGATGTGGCCTCGCCTAGCGTTCCCTGGGGCGATCCCTCGGGGGGAGCGGCGCGACCGAAAAGCTCACAGTGGACATTGGCGTTAGTCCCCGCGCCTTTGACGTCCGACGTGCGCACAGCGAGGCGGTAGACGCCGCGCGCCCCGTCGCCACCCTCGACGGGGCCCTCAGCGACGACGAGCTCGCGCTCGATTTTGCCGTCTCCCTCTGACTTGTCGAGCCACTTGCGACAGTCGAAATACAGGGAGCGCTCCGACCCGTCGGACTCGCACATGACCTCGACATGGTCGAGGTGCCACCCGGCCCCGATGCCCCTGCCATCATGGCCGATCGCGATGGACTTAAGGGTCCCAACCGACGGCACACGCTTGAGCAGGAAGGTGTCGCGCGCGGCGCGTTCGAAGTTGTTCTTAGAGTTGTCGAGCTTGAGCTTCTGGGAGACGCGCGAGTGCGCCTTGGCGGTTTTGCCGCCAGGCAGGGGGATGCGTCCGTCTCCCTTTAAGATAATGTAGACGTCGGCGTCGGTGCCCGCGCCGCGCAGGTCAGACGTGACGACCACGACGCGGTAGGTCGCGAGGCCTTCACCCAAGCTCTCGCCAACGACAAGGCGGCACCGGGGCTTGGCGCTATCCAGCCATCGGTCGGCAACGAATGAGTACCTTTTCTGCGCAGCCGTGTCCGTCAGAAGCACCTGCTCGATCGACCACGCCGACGCGAGGCCCGAGCCATCGTGGCCAATGTCGATCGCCGCAAGGCCCTCGGGGCCGAGGGCACCACGAGGCACCTTCAACAGGAAGACGTCCCTGGCTCCCCGCTCGAAATTGTTGCGGGAATTTTCGAGCGGCACCGGCCCGAACACGCGTTTGCCATCTCCGCCGCCGATGAGGGAGAGGGTGACGCGGGCGTCGGTTCCCGCCCCACGCACATCAGAAGTGTGCACCTCGCACTGCCACTCGTCGATGACGTGGACAGCGCCGTCTGTGGGCACAAGCGTAACATGGGTCTCGCCCCCACTCATCGCGGGGAGCCACCCGTCGTGGTGGAAAACAAGCTTGTCCCCGCCCAAAGGCTGCACCGTCAGGCTCCTGAGGTGCCACGCCGACCCCAACCCACGCCCGTCGTGACCGATCCGCAAGCTCTCGACACGACCGACGAGGCACTCGACCTGGAACCGGTCGACGCGGCCCCGCTCAAAATCGTTGGCGCTCGTCTCCAGGCGATGCGGACCAAATGTGCCCTCGGTGCCATGGAGGGTGATGTCCACATTGGCGTCGGTGCCAGCGCCACGCACGTCGCCGGTGGTGACTTCGATGAGATGGGGCCGGGGCACGGGGCCGTCAGCCCCCGCAGGCGTAAGAACACGCACGGTCTGCCCATCACCCTCGTTCGACGCCAGCCACTTGTTGCACCTAAAAGTGACGGAAGTGGGGTCCGCCTGGTTGACCACGCTGACAAAGTCGAGGTGCCACCCGGGCCCGAACCCGGACGAGTCATGGCCAATGCGTAGCCGATCCGGCACGCCGACGTCACGGCCCCGAACCCTGAAGACGTCCTCCCTTCCCCGTTCAAAGTTGTTCTTGCTGTTGTCCAGCCGAAGCTCCTCTGTTGACCCGCGGGGTCCGTAGATGACGCAGAAGACATTGGCATCGGTGCCCGCTCCACGCACGTCGGATGTGCGCACGGTGATGACATAGTTGGCGTCTCCCACAGCGACGGACCGGCGGTCGCCGCCCGGCCCGGAGCCCTCCACACCCGCCGCCAGGGCGCGATCCCGGCGGGCGGCCGCCGAGTCGACCAGCGGGTCGACGCCTCCGGGCGCGGGGATGCCGACCGTGTCGGCCACAAGGATGCGCGACGCGCGCTCGAACAAAAAGTTTGCTACCGGCATCGGCGACCGCGGTTCCTCGGGCGCCTCGGGCAAGACGCGCCACTGGAATGAGGCCCGGTCGCGGCCACCGACCGACACCACCCGAAGATTGTCGGGCGAGATCCGCACGGCCGCGACGTGACTCGCGTGTCCGCGGTACTCGCGGCAGGGGGCGTTCTCCACCACGCACGGGTAGTTGAAGAGCCGCACCATACCATCATCATTGGCAGTGACAACAATTTCCCCAGCGACGGCGAGGGGGTCGGCCCTTGCGGCAGCGGCGGCGGCATCAGCCTCGCCCGATGCAGACACAGCAGCGGCAGTGGCATCGTATTCGGCGCCGCCGCTCGCCGCAACCTTCTGCCGCCGTGGCAGTCGTCGATGGCTCCGGCAAACAGAATTGATGTCGGTTCCGTCGAATGCGTCGGACTCGCCCAGCCTCCACAAGCCCATCACCGGGAACCCCAGACAAGACGTCCACGTCGCCCAGCTCGTGTCGCGCTGCGAGTCCCGCGTCACGCGTCCTGTGTCCCGGTCAAATGGCAGCATCTCATAGGCCCCGCTAGACGTCATCAGGACTTGAGAGTCGGCCGACCAATCCAGCATCGTAACATAGCTTGAGTGGCCGCGGCACTTGGCCAGTCGCGCGTGGTTACGCTCGGCATCGTACAGGTAGACAAAGTTATCGTGGCAGGCCACTGCAAGGCGGGTGCCGTCAGGCGAGTACCGCAGGTCATGGACGGCCTCGGCAGCGTGCCGGACAGACACGAGGGTCTTGCGCAGGTCCGTCGCGTCGAGGACACGGAGAGTGCCATCGATGCAGCCCACCGCCATTGTGAGACCGTCGGGGCTGAAGTCAACACAGGTGGCGGGGAGGCCAAGCCCGACCTTGGCGACGAGCTGTCGTTTTGCGGCGCAGAATATTTGGACCATGCCGTCGGCCGAGGCCGTGGCAAAGCGCGTGGGCCGCTTGGGCAGCCAACAGACGCCAGATATGTCCCCGACGCTGCCGTCAACGAGGCTGACCGGCTCGTCGCCCCTTGACCGGACGACCTCGATGACGTCACACCCCGACGTGCCGACGGCAAGGTCGCCCGTGACGGGGTGGGCGTCAAGGGACCGGACGCCGGGGGGAGACGCGGCGCCCGGGTCGTCAAGCGCAATGCCGCGCACAGGGCCGGAGAACCCCTTGGTCCCCACCAAATCCCAAACCAGCAACCGCCCATCGCCCCCCCCTGTGACAAGCTCGGTGTTACCCCCCCGCACGACGCCCGCCCGCACGCCGCCATGGACAAGCTTGCCATTGAACGGGTCAACGACCTTGGCCCCGGGGCGGTGCGCCCCCTTCTCGACACGGATGATGCTTCCGACCCCGCCCTGACTCCCTCCCGCCACGTCGAACAGCATCACGTCCCCAGATGCTGCCCCTGCTGCGAGGGTTCCGTCCGGCAGGAACGTGGCTGACATGACGTTCGAGACCCCGTTGGGCCCAAATGTGCCCTGAGTGCAGCTGTAGACGACTCCCCTACCGTCTTTTGCGTCGGGCTCGTCTTTCGTAAGGGTCCACAGCCGGAGGTGCTTGACGCCGTACGTGACGAACTGGTACGGTCCGACAGACACGCGGGGCGCCTTCCCCGTCCAATCACCGCGGGGGTAGGGCTGCCAGGCACAGCCGAAGACCTGGCCGGGTTCCCCGTGGCGGCCGGGAGCGGAGAAGAGGAGACGGGGGCCATCGGGACGGGCCCAGTCGTACACATGGACAGTATGGTCCTTGTCTCCCGTCACGACGACGAGCCGCGTCCCGCATGGGCTGAAGGCCACAGCAGCGACCAGGTGGTTCGATGCCCCACCCCGCGCCCGCGGGAAGGGAATCCTCGCCACCTCCTCTGTAGTTACTGTGTCCCACACGATGGCCGTGGGGGGTGTCGTTGTGCTTGCCACCTGGCCACTGCACGCCAGCCGACGCGCCGGGTGGAGGCACAGGCACCGCACGTCGTCGTCGTGCCCCGTGAAAAAGGTCTGCCGGTTCTCCTGCTTGTCCAGCACGACGCACACGGCAGCGATCATATACACCAAGCGTCCTTCGGCGTTGTACCACAGGTTGGTCGCAGTGTTTTGTTGCCCACCGTAGCCGTGAACATGCTCGAGTGCAAGACCGCATCGGGGCAGTCGGGCAGACCGATTTGCTAACTCTGGATCCCACGACGTAGGAGTGTACACGCCCCGCCTGCAGAACCGGTAAAGTACCTTGCCGCGAAAGCCCGGGTCGGCCACGATGCCGTCGGCATTGGCCTTGTAGGGGCCGCGCTGAACTTCGCTCATTGCGAGCAAGCGTTGGGCGCTGCCGAAGCAAGTCTGCACGAACACGTCCACAGGAAGGTATCCTCCTTTGTCGCATCCGTACTTGTGAAACAGCCCTGCGGCCTCTTCCGCGTTGACGGTCACGCCCAGCTGGGCCCAGACGCGGCGGAACTCGTCTGGAGGCACGAGGCCCGGCTCAGGCGGACCGATGCCCTTTTCTCGGAGCTCGCGCTCGCGGCGGGCGAAGGCGCGGCTGGCCACCATGCGGCTGTCCTCGTTGAAGTTGCTCATCTGCTGCAGTGTTGAGCGCATCGTCTCTTCGAGGCGCACCAACCGGCTCAGGAGGTCGGGGTCTATGGGGGGGCGGTGGGCGGGCAGGAAGCGGCCGCCCGTTGTGGGCCGGGCGGGGGGGTTCCCTTTGGGAGCACCCCATCGTCCCACGGTCCAAAAGGGACTCGGGACGGGGTCGCGGGGGCGGGGACGTGCGTCGGCCTGGCTGTTTTGCTTGGCGTCCTGCGGTCGTTTGCGAGATGGGGGGTCGAGGGGGCGGCCTCGGTGGGGTTCAGACGACGGCCTCGCGACGGCCTCGTGTCAGCCTTCGACGTGCAAGCTCGTTCGCGCGGATACTATCGTTAACGGTAACGGGGCAGAGCCCCTTCCGAATTCGACAATATCATCTTGTCAGCGACATACAGTTTGGTCTGCCGAACCCTGCGGTCGCCGCTGTCCGCATTTCTCTGCCTGCGCCGGCGTCGGCACGTCTGCTCTGCGGTCGCTCGCCTTCAAGCTGAGCCTTCGCACTCTGCCCGACGCGTCGAGGGGCCGTGCGTCACGCCTTCCCTCCGCAGCCGCCCTGGCGACCCGCGTCTCCTCCATCCTGTGCCAGGAGAGCTGTCGTTGAGGGCGCTTTGTTCGACCAAGAGGCAATGAGCCCGCGACGCTTTTGCGACTTGACGCAGCCCCGCGTCGGCTCTGCCGACCAGGATTTATCGGATGTCCACTCTTTTGTTGGCGGCGCGCCGCGCGCCACCCTGAGGCGTCGTTCTCGGGCGTGCTCGAGAAGCAGCCTGGAATAGTTGTCCTCCTCCTTACACCGTCTAGATCGCTCGTGCAAGTCGACCACATAGGGCGATGCGGCGCGGCCATGCACCACTCCAAGCAGCGCCCGCTGCACCGTCGAGGTCTCCGCCACCGGCGACAGCTTCGCCCGCCGCGCCGCCGAGGCCGTCCTTGCCGTCATCGGGTGGAAGAATAGAAGACCTCGAGGACAGCTCCAGCGACAGCGCACCCCTGGCACCGCCTAACGCCGCCCGCCCGCCGCCCCGCCGTCGCGCCCGCTCGACGCCCGATGAAGAGGAGGATAGACCCGTCGCGCAGCGGCCGCGACTGGCGACGCTGACGCCGCCGTCGTCGTCCGACACAGGTCACGACGATGGCGGCGGCGGAGACGTCCCCCCGTCCCGCCACCGCTACCTCACGCGCCGCCGCGCTGTCTCCCGGAGGGATCCGTCGGCGGAAGCCTCGCATTTGCTGGCGTCGGCGGTGGCGTCGGCGTCGGAGGTGGAGGAGTCTCCCCCTGCTCCAACCCCACCGAACGACGCCCCCCCCCTCCGCCGCGCCGCTGCCCGCGCAGCACGGGCCGCGCACGGGACCGCCGCGCTCGTGGCTGAGATGAGAGCCCGGCAACGAGGCAACGTCACCGCCCCCATCGAAGTCGACGACACCGAGGACGGCGACGCTGACTACGATGCGTCCGGCTCCGACAGCTCCGATGGGTTCATCGTCGCTTCGGACGACGATGCCGAGGCTGATGGCCGGGCAGGCCGGGTCCCCACCGCCGCCGTCATCGAGGGCTTCTTCGCAGGGAGCCTTAGCGACGAGGCTCATTTCTCTGAGTGGTGTCGATTCCTGCTTTACTCTCTGGTTGACCCCTGTTTCTGCCGTCGTCTCCGCGCCTCGGTTCCTCAGTGGGAGGGGCGGCGGCTGGGGGGCGGCGGCGCTTTTGCCAGCTCCGGCGGCACCGGAGATGCGTCTGAGACGACTGCCGCCGCGGCGCTAATGGGGAGCGTCCGCCGGATCGAGTCCATCATCGTTGACACTTTGTCGATGTGCGCGGCATCTGGCGCGTGGACGGGTCCCTCGGTGTCCCCCGCACTCCTGGGCGCTCTCCTGCGTCTGCCTCTCTGCCGCGCCACGCCCCTGCGCGCCCACGACGAGGACGCGGCCCCCGATCGACTCGGATGCGGCGTCTGCGGTCGGGCAGGGCACGCGGCGACGTGGGAGGTGCGTCTCGAGGGGAGGCCATACGACCCGGATTGGACCCACCTGTCGGCGCCTGTTCACCTTCTTCGAAGAATGGAGGCCTCGGCCAAGCGCGACAGAGCGGCTAGGATCCTTCTCGAGGGGCTCCTACCCGTCAACGAGGATGAGGAGGCCGATAAAGACGACTTGGGGGACGGCTTGGGCTGCGGCGGCGTCATCGACGTCTCGGGCGACCACGGCGGGACTCTCGAGGTCGACCCGGATGGTCGCGTTGTGAAGGTCACCCTGCCCGCTGGCTCGGCCTGCCGCGTCAGGCTAGGAACCTACCACGCATTATGGCACTTCCACACGCATGTTGTGCGTCACCTCCGCGCCGAGCTCCACCGACGGGCCGACTTGGCAGCGGCGGCGGCGGCAGCGCCCGAGGCGCCCGAGGTGCCTGCCCTGACCGAGGCGCTTGCGGACGAAGTGATCGAGGACGGGGATACCGTGACCGTTCATTTTCGGGCGTTGCAGCTCCTGGTTCAGGCGAGCAGCAGAAAGAGGGAGCTAGGGATGGGGAGGTGGCGGTGCGCTATGCACCTTGCGTCTGTGGTGTTGATTATTCCCGCACATGTGTGAACACTTGCACATCAACCTTCCCTCTCCTGCCGTAAACGACCCGACCCCCGCAGGCGTCGCGAGAGTACCAAATCACCGAGGGCAGGGAGGCAGCTTGGGGGCTTGCGTACGAGGCGGCGGAGACAAAGCGGCGCAGGGCGGCGGGGATTCTTACGGGTGATGTGGCCGCGGCCGACTGCTGGCTCCCGGGAGACGACGACGACGACGAGGGGGAGGAGGGGGAGGAGGAGGAGGAGGTGGTGGTGGGGGGGGAGTAGAAGGAGGAGGGGGAGGAGAGGGAGGCGGCGAGA
>Ga0255754_10000670_pt1 | contig 27065 bp, 29 predicted proteins | sample 101ome_22_FD_179954 | JGI IMG/M metagenome (GOLD analysis project Ga0255754, IMG submission 179954) | Coastal salt marsh microbial communities from the Groves Creek Marsh, Skidaway Island, Georgia - 101412BT metaG (version 2) | ecosystem: Environmental > Aquatic > Marine > Intertidal zone >... | reverse complement strand
GCCCTAGTCACGCGTCAAAACGGTATCATTCACCCACCGTAGTTCTGACGAAGGAGCCTCATAAGCCGTGCCGCGTATTATCCTGCTACTCGCCGTGGTCATCACGCTGAGTCTGTTAATCAGACGGGCGCAACGCCAACCGCCCCACAAGCGCAGAGGCGCTTATCTACAGATTATTCTGGGAGGAGCGTTGGTTGGCGTCATCATCCTTACTCTGATGGGCAAGATGCATTGGGTTGGCGCAGCACTGACCGGACTGCTGGTTATCGCCAGACAAATGCTCCCCGTGCTGGTGCGCCTGTTGCCCTTTCTCGGTCAATTGCGAAGCCAGGCCTCAAGTAGCGGCGGCAAGCAGTCTGAAGTCAGTTCCCGCATCATCAAAATGACGTTGGACCATGACAGCGGCGAACTGAGCGGTGTCGTACTCGAAGGTTCTTTCAAAGATTGGCTACTCTCTGAACTGGACCGAACCCAGCTCGACACCTTGCTCGACTATTGCGAACAGGAGGACGCCGACTCCGCGCAACTACTGGCAAGCTATATGGAACAACGCTTCCCTGGCGATGATTATGGGGACGAGCGTGAACACCGCAATACGGGGGCCTCTGATGCAGGCGTCTCGCGGACCGAAGCACTCGCCGTCCTCGGCTTAACCGAAGACGCCAGCGAGACAGAGATCATCGCGGCGCACCGCGCGCTGATTCAAAAACTCCACCCCGATCGAGGTGGCAATGATTATCTGGCTGCAAAAATTAATGAAGCCAAGGATTTTTTACTGCGCTAGGTTGTCAAAGCACCAGCCCCAACGACCTTGAACCCGAAGCCTGTCGAGGAGAAAACAGCAATGAGTGGCGCATTTGTGATCTGCAATCAACAAGGACACTACTGGGGCAAGTCCGGACAGTGGGTGACAGGAGCCCACGGGGGTCAGGTCGCGCTGTGGGAGTTTCACGACGACGCAATCAACACGCTGTTTGAATTGGGGTCTAAAGACACCGAATTGCGAGGCGAGGTGCTCAGCGCGCAGACCGAGAATGGCAAACCCAAAAACTTAACCATCAGCGAACACCCGCTACCTAAAATTGACGCACCTGTTACCGAAACCCCACTTGAAATCGCAGACGAAGACCCCACTGATTAAGGACTGTCGCTCCGTCACAAGGATGCTCATCGAATGAGAATATTGCTGTTTTTGGCAACGAATATCGCCGTGCTAGTACTGGTCAGTATTGTTTTTAATTTACTGGGCCTGCAGGGCATTCTCTCGGCCAACGGCGTCGACCTGAACTTAAGCAGTTTGCTTGTTTTCTGCGCGCTGTTTGGCTTCTTTGGTTCATTTGTCTCTCTCCTGCTATCGAAATTCATGGCGAAGCGAGGCACGGGCACTTACATCATTGAGACGCCCCGCAATCGCGAGGAGCAATGGCTCCTTGATACCGTTAAGTCGCTGTCCGAGGAAGCGGGAATCGGTATGCCAGAGGTGGGCGTATTTCCCTCTGACGCCGCAAACGCGTTCGCTACCGGCTGGAACCGCAACGACGCTCTGGTCGCCGTCAGCACCGGCCTGATGCGTCGCTTTGAAGAACGCGAAGTGCGCGCAGTGCTTGCCCACGAGATTGGTCACGTCGCCAATGGCGACATGATTACCCTGACCCTGATTCAAGGAGTGGTGAATACCTTTGTCATGTTCTTCGCCCGCATCATCGGCCATACCGTAGACCGGGTGGTCTTTAAAACCGAGCGCGGCTATGGCTTTGGCTATTACATTGTAACGATCATCGCCGAGATCATTCTCGGCATCCTCGCCAGCATGATCGTGATGTGGTTTTCTCGCCACCGGGAATACCGTGCCGACGCAGCCGGCGCTCAACTGGCGGGGAGCGGCAATATGATCGCGGCTTTGCAGCGCTTGAAAGTTGAGCAAGGCCTTCCCGACGATCTCCCGGGAGAGCTGACCGCCTTTGGCATCCGCGCGGGAGGGCGCTCCGGCCTCGCCGCTTTGTTCAGCTCACATCCTTCGCTGGATGACCGCATTCTTGCTCTGGGGAACCCCTAATGCGCCGTTCTTTGGCCTCTATCTTTTGCTTGCTCGGAGCCATAGCCCTTTATCCATTGACTAACGCTCTCGCGGAGGGCAGCCCTGACTACCTTAGCTTTGCCACTGATGATGAAGCGAACACCACAGAGGTATTTCAGAAAGCCAGCCCTGCCGTCGTGTTTGTAACGTCCAGCGAGCTGCGCCGCCAACGCTTTACGCGCAACATCATGGAGATTCCCCGCGGTGCCGGCTCCGGATTTATTTGGGATGCCGCCTCTGGGCTGGTTGTGACGAACTACCATGTGGTGGCCGGTGCTGACCGCCTCACGATCACGACTCAGGACGAGGAAACATTTCAAGCAGAGGTCGTTGGCCACGCTCCGGAGCGGGATTTGGCCGTGCTGCGCATGATCGACCCCCCCGCCTCGCTCACAGCCTTGCCACTCGGAGATTCTTCCGAGCTATCAGTGGGACGAAAAGTGTTGGCGATCGGCAACCCGTTTGGGCTCGATACCTCACTAACCGTTGGGGTGGTCAGCGCTTTGGACCGGGAAATCCAGTCTCCCAGTAACCGCACCATTCGAGGTGTCATTCAAACCGATGCAGCCATCAATCCTGGCAATTCGGGCGGCCCCTTACTCAACTCCCTCGGCCAACTTGTCGGCGTCAATACGGCAATTTACTCGCCCAGCGGTGGCAGTGCGGGCATCGGCTTCGCCATCCCCGTTAACACCGTCATTGAGGTGGTCCCTCAACTCATCGCTTTCGGCAAAATCATGCGGCCTGTGCTCGGTGTAGAACTCGCATCGGACCGCTGGTTGCGCCAATACCGGGTTGACGGGGTCCCTATCGTGAGAACCTATCGCGGATTTCCGGCCGATAATGCCGGCATGGTGGGCGCTAGGCGGGGCAGTAGAGGTGAGGTGATTTTGGGAGATGTTATCACCCATATCGACGGGGAGCGGGTTGCCAGTAACGACGAATTTCTCTCGGCGATGGAAGCGCATCAAGTGGGCGACACCATAAAAATCACCACCACGCGAGAGGGAACGGAGCGGCAGTTCGACGTTGAACTGTCAGAAGTGCAGTGAACCGTCACTCACCCGGATGAGCTGGCCAGCTCGCGGCATCCAGCGCCTCGTCGGGTAGCTGGTCGAGGTAAAAGCGGGGAGACTGCCCCGCATTGACTTGCTCTTCGAACTGGGCGATCAACTGCATTGCGACCGGATAAAGCGCCCACAGCGCCAGTAGGTTCACCAATGCAAGCAAGGCCATCGTCAGGTCGGCAAACCCGAACACGGTGCTCAAATCCTGTACCGCTGCCCACGCAATAAGCAGCAAGACGCTAACGCGGAAAACCAATACCGCGGGACCATCCGGCCGACCAAAATAGGCAATGCTGTTCTCACCGAGGAAGCTGTTATAAGCAATCGTCGTGGTGGCAAACAAGACCAGAGAGATACTCACCAAGGGCTCACCAATGGGGCCCAGATGTTCGGCAACCGCCATCTGCGTCAGGATGACGCCCTGAACACCTTGAGCATCGGGCTGGTAGACCGAGGACAATAAAATGATCAAGGCAGTGGCTGTACACAGGACGATAGTGTCTATGAAGACACTCAGGGACTGCACCAACCCCTGGGTTATGGGATGAGGCACGTCGGCAGCCGCAGCCACGTTGGGCACCGTGCCCAACCCCGCCTCGTTTGAAAAAAGGCCCCGGCGCGCACCTTGTGAAATTGCCGCGGCGATCCCGCCACCAACCGCCTGTTCCAAACCAAAGGCCGAGGTAAAAATCAGACCCAGTGCTTGGGGGATGGCAGAGGCATTCAACACCAGCACCGTTAACGCTATGAGCAGATAGCCCACGACCATCAATGGCACAATTACCTCCGCAAAAAGCGCCAGTCGACGAATGCCCCCGAAAAGAATCACTGCCATCACGGCGGTCATAACCAACCCACTGACGGCGGGGGGCACGCCAAAAGCGGACTCGATTGAGGTGGTTACGACGTAACTCTGAACAGCATTGAATCCGAAACCGACGGTAGCGAGCAGCAACAGACTGTATACCACTGGCAAGACTCGCCAGCCGAGACCGTAACGCATCACGTAGGCAGGCCCGCCACGAAAGGTATCTGAGCCATCACGTCGTTTGTACAACTGCGCCAGTGCACACTCAAACAGACTGGTGGCCATACCCAGGAGGGCAATCAGCCACATCCAGAACAATGCGCCTGGCCCTCCCAACGTAATCGCAACCGCGACACCGGCAATATTGCCGCCGCCGACGCGCCCCGCGATGCTCACCACCAACGCCTGAAAGCTCGATATACCCCGCTCAGAACCGCGCCACTCAATATCTGATAACACGCCCAGTGTGCGTTTGAACAAGCGCAGCTGAACACCCTTGGACCCCAGCGTAAAACGCAGGCCCACCAACAAGAGCGCCACAATCAGAACGTAAGACCACAGCCAGTCCGTAACGGTTAACAGCATGGCGCCTAAAATAATCCTGTAATGAGAATAAGTGCGATCGCGGGTACCACGACCCATCGGGTCAATCCACGCCACGTGCTGTACCAGCTCAGGTCATCTCTCAACTCGTCCTCACTGTGCTCTCGCAGCATGAACCACCCCGTAAAGAGGGCCACTAGCAGCCCGGCGACGGGTAGCAACACCTTGTCGTAGAGTGCCTCTGTTAATTGATTGAAGTTCATACCCAACAGCCGGTAGTCCTCCCAGATGTTGTAACTGAGTACTGAAATGACGCTCAGACTGGTCAAGGATCCAACCACTAACAGCGTACTTCGCTGCCTCGAAATACTCAGTTTTTCCTGCGTCCAACTGGTAACACTCTCTACCAATCCCACCATGGAAGTAATCCCGGCTAACGCCAACATCAGAAAAAACAGTACCGAAAAAATACCGCCGCCGGGCATTTGCGCGAACGCCACCGGTAGCGTTTGAAAGATCAATCCGGGACCACCGGCCATGTCGAGACCAAAATGAAACACGGCGGGGAACACCACAAACCCGGCGAGGAGTGCCACCAGCGTATCGGCCATAACAATGGTCGCTGCGCCCTTTGCGATGGAAAAATCGCGCGGCAGATAGGCGCCGTAGGTCATCATGCCGCCCATACCGACACCAATAGAAAAAAATGCCTGTGCCACCGCCGCGAGAAACGTGGCACCTGTCACCTTGCTGAAGTCGGGTGTAAACAACCACTGCAGAGTTTCAATGAAGCCACCGGCGAAATAATTGTAGATGCCCAGTCCGATGAGGAGAGAGAACATCAGCGGCATCATAATAATCACGGCGCGCTCGATACCTGCGGTCACGCCGGCATAGATAATGCCGCCGACGATCAGATTACCGATGAGCGTCCAGATCACCATCGACTGATTATCGTTTAGCAAACCTGCAAAGGTGCTTTCGGCGACCGCCGCGTCAAAGCCTGCAAACCCGGTAATCAGCGCGCGGCCCAAATACCAAAGCACCCATCCCACGACGACCGCATAGGTAATCGCAATCGTGTAGGCGGTCACTACGCCCATCCCACCAACGATCATCCAATTAGTACTTCGAGCGGACTGCCGCGCGACAACAGCCATGGAACGAGGTGGACTACCACCCCCTCTGCGTCCCACCATGAGCTCTGCCATCAGGCAAGGGATGCCTATGGACAGCGTGCACAGCAGGTAAATCGCAACAAAAGCGCTACCGCCATTTTCGCCGGTGACATAGGGAAAGCGCCAGATATTGCCCAAACCAACTGCAAATCCAACCGACGCCATGATAAAAGCAAAGCGACTGGACCATACCGCGTTTCCTGTTGACCCCATCAGTGGGCCTCCTTCACTCATCGTTTAGTTTGACTTAACTCCGTTGCTCGTTGCCGCAACCTGAGTCGGCCAAGCCATCAATTGCGCCGCTCGGCCATCTGAACTGTGTAACACGTTGAGCGCAGTATTTCTTATTATTTAAGGCCCGACAGCACTCACTTCCTGCGCTACTGCACCGTATCCTAGAGACTTAGTAGGTCCCTTCCAAATTGATACCAAAGCCCGCGGCGGTGGGTGTTGCCAGCATGGCGACCGCACCCCGAAAACTGTCATCCAAGGCAACCGGACCCGTCGCCTGCAGGTTAATGCGGTAGGACGCCGGACCCAGCACTACATTTCCTGCAAGTTGCAACGCACCCCCCAAAGTCTTCACAACACCCAGAACCTCACCATCTGCTTCACCCGTATCGATAGCGAGGTGATAAGTACCCAGGGGAATGTCGCCTGACCGGGCGGTCCATACGGCGTTCTCTAGTATCGCTTTACCGGACGTACGCTGAAGTTGCTCTCCTTGTAATTCGATAGTGGAAAACTGACCGGAAAAACGACCGCCGATAAACAGCGGCATTAGCGCGCTCAAAATCTGCGTATCAAAACTTAAGTTGGTATCGGCGAGGGTCAAATCACCGCCTAAAGAGTATCCGAGCCGGGTCTCGAAACGCTGGGCTCCCCACTCACTACTCAGCGAAACGGGGGTGCTCCAAAACAACCGCCAGGGCTCGATGCGCCACGTGACGCTGCCCAATACAATTCGCCTTTCAGTACGACCCCACCAGCATCTCAACGCTTTGCCGGACCAGATAGTCCCCGAAAAACCCGTGACTCCTGCCTGCGCTGGCAAAAACCAACGCACGGCGCTTGCGGGAATCTGAAGCGTCAGCAATACCAACAGCACTCCCGCCGCAATCACGATCCAGGGCCCTTTGCTACGCGACATCACTCAGTTGCCCGCAATGCGAAAGGTTGCATTGACACCGCCGTCGCGGCCCGCACTACTGACCGAAGCATCCATCACTCTAAGGCCCGCGCTACCTTCAATCTGTTCCAGAAATCGCAACACGCCGTCAAACGCCACGCCCTCAAATCGAATCTGCACCTCACCGCGAGAATTCGGTTGCAGACGCTTTACAGCCAAGCCCTGAGCATCGCTCGCCTGACTCAGGGTTTGCGTTAGATTGACCTGACGCCGTCCATCTCCGGCGCGCAAAGCCGCCAGTTGCTCTACTTTAAAATCCACCCTGACGAGTTGCTCGGACAACACCTGGTTGGCTTGGCTCAGACGTGCACGCCGACCATCCAACTCGATCACTACGACCTGAATAAACAACCATCCCAACAAAGCGCCACAGAGCATCAGCAGTGCAATCTGGTCGCGGCGGGATTGGGTTGCAAACCACCGAACCATTAACGAGCCTCCACCCTGAGTCGGGCGACTACACCCTCTTTTCTCGCATTGGAGTTTTCCAATTCAGCGCTAAAGGCGCGTGCTTCAAGCGCCATCCTCACACGCTCAACCGCTTGAAAGCTGGGCGCAGAAAAATTGACTCGCATCTCTTTGCCACCGGTGTAATTGACCGAGGTTAGCTCAATCTCACCGACCTCGGTCATGGCAGAAAGTAGCTCAATAAGTACCGGTGTAAACGCTGATTGCGCTCCAGCTGCACCCAACTCAGCGAGTTGACGATTAAGCTGTTTCTCGACATCAACCACGGCACCCTTAGGATTCACGCGTCGATAACTCTGCTGTATCGCTTCCCGCAGCCGGAGGTCTTCTTTTTTCAAACTGACGTAGTCGACAACCGATACGCCGGTTTTCAGCACAACTGCCACTGCCAGTGCAATCAGCACCGATTGCCAGAGCCGCCACCAACGCGCAAAAGGAAGTCGGGGAGCGAAATCACCCTGCCGCAGGTCGGGCCCTGGCTTTTCAGTATTGGCCAACAGCAGGGCCTCAGATAATCCACCCTGCCGCATCTGCAATCCGCTGTGAAGCGGCTCCGGGATACTGGCCTTTATCGCGGCTTCATCGCCGCCATAAGCCACAATAGACGCATGCGCCAAAGGCAAGCTATCGAGCAGCACAGGCAGCAAGCTCCGCTCGATCCGCGTGCCGCTGGCCTCGCCCCATCGCACCAGCACATGGTCAGCCTCAAAAACCAGCGTGCAGTATCCCGCTGACCAGGGTAAACACAGTGCCTCAGAGACCCAGGGCATCTCCTTCAGCGCCTCGGGCAATGTGGACATCCACTGATCCATCGTTTGACGCCGCACAACGGCAACCGCTTGAAGATCATTGTCCAGTGGCGCGCTGGCAAAATGGAGCTTAGCCACATCCTCAAGAAGGGCTTCCTCCAACATAAAAGGAAGTGCCTTTTGTAGATGCTTCAACTCTTCGGGCGCCACCGATAGGGGTAATGTCCTGACACTGTCCGCGGGTAGTGCGAGGCAGGTATTCTCGGGAATATTGTCGGCCTCGCTGACCAACCGCTCGGGTTGATTACCCGGTCGCAGGAGGTACGCAAAGTCCTCATACCACCTGATGAGATTAAAGTTGCTCGGAGTCATGAGCGAAAAGCTCGCACGCAGTGCACGCCTCGATCGGTCGGTGAGCGGCGCATCATAGCTCGCCCTCGGATCGAAAAACAGCGGAGACGGCGCCTGCTGCTGTCCGATGCAGGACAGAAAAAAGATGTCGCTCCCGCGAGACCAACTCAACACTGGCATCCAATAAAAACCAGCGACTGCGCACGCCGAGAAGCGTCTGCAACTCGGTTACCGCTTGCCCCTCGAAGCTCGGATCCGACAGCAAATCCTCGACACTCGTTATTTCGCCCTCCGCACGCATGGCTAGCAGCCTCTCCACCTCGTTAACCGGTATGGGTTCCCATTTATCATCGGCGTTGAGACTCCTCAGAACAGGCAGCGGCGCAGTGAGGATATTAATCTTGGCGCCCGTTTCCGGCCAAACCGTGACCCATGGTCTCAGCGCCTCATACAGACCACTCGTCATACCCCTCACAGCCCTCAATTCGCTGACACTCGCCAATGTCTGGTTTGCCGGTAAGTAAGGGAAGTCCGCATACCGATAGTCCTCTGCTTCGGCGCCATTCTTGCGTTTATCAGAGTCTCTATCGATGAAGTCACTGATCGCTTCAGTCAAAGCCATCGCCTCCTCAAGAGACAATGCTTCCTCGCCGAGCGTCTGCAATAGCCGAATCAATACTTTTTGGCCGGGACCCCATCTTTCCGACACGGTCTGAGTCCCATTTTGAGCCGTTGGGGTAGCGCCCTCCTCCGCCTCATTATCCCCCTTGTCAGAGTCATCCTCACCCGCAGCCTCGCCACTCCCCCCGGGCGAGGCCGCATCAAGCAACAAGTTCAGGTTGAATCGCCCTTGTAAATCCTCAATCTGACCTCGCATCTCCCCTCCTGCATCCAACGGATAGGGGGTAGCGGGCTGTGCCCATAATTCGCCCAAATGATCGGTCGGCGCGTCTACCATGGCATCTTCTCGATTGTCAGCCTGCAGCGCCAACTGCGCCAACCCTTCAGCCCCCAGAAGATAGGCCCACGCCTGCTCTGCAAACAGCTGCTGTGTCCCTCGCTGCAAGGTCAGAGAAAAGTCGCGCTGAAGCCCGACCAATAGCGCGGCTACCAAGGCAAAAACCAACATGGCGACAATCAATGCCGCCCCGCGTTGCGGGCCCGGTAGATCAGATCGCTGGCAGGACATATAAACGGGTAACCTCACCCAGACCCGACACTTCCATCGTCACCTCTACCGCTGCAGGCGGGGGGAGCCCCTGATCAGGCTGAGAGAGATCGGCCACCCAGCTGTCTTCCCAATTCCTGCGATCAATCACGTCGTCACGATTGATCTCCAATGCCGCCACGTTGGGCAAAAATCGCACCTCAAACCGCTCGACCCCATCGAGCACGGCGGTTTCTATGCGCTCGGTACCGGGTGTGATATCCAATACCGGAAAATAACCACGCCACAAGGTTTCTTCCTCAAGCCACCAGTCCACCCGTTGCAACGTACCCCGAGGCGCGCCGGTAGAGTTGTGCCAGCCCGCGCGGGTTACAGTGAGCATATCCCGGGCCAATTCTCCGCCCATGACGGCAGGGGTGCGCTGTCCAAATTCGTCAATCACGGTGCGACTTGCGGTCTGACGGATATCGCGCGATAGCATTGCCATGACCTGACCAATTTCCTGCGCTCTCTGGGCACTGACGCGGAGTCTCTCGGCACTGGCAAGCGCAGCGGACAGCGCGCTATAAGACACCACGGCAACCAAAGCCGTAATCGCCATTGCGACCAGAACTTCGACCAGTGTGAAACCCCTCGCGCCAGGCTTACTCACCATCCTGCGCCGCCCCATGCACCAGATACCCGTCAAGCGAATACAGCGGGGTCATCCGACCGTCTTCTTGATCTGAAACCAGGATCTCATAACGAAAAAACCCCGGCACGCCGGTCTCTTTTCCTTCGCTCCACCAGTACCAGTCGCGACCCGCCAGTTCTTGGGTGCCCGCTATCAAACCCGTCTGTAGCTTGCCTCGTGCGGTCGAGACCAGCCGCAACTCAACCAAACGGTTTGCCGCCACCCACTGCGCGTGACTGCGATCCTCCAGATCGCGCATCCCGTCCAGCTGTTGCGATATCGTCAGCAGCAGTGCAGGGAGCGCCACCGCCACCACGGCGAGCGCCACCATCACTTCGATCAGCGTAAAACCAAAATCGTCGCGCTTCAGTTGCACTATTGCACCTCCACCTCGGCTTCCCCGCGGGGCAAAAGCGTCATCCGGCCCAGCAGATCCCACTCCAAACGATAGAGGATTTCTCCCGTTTTCTGGTCGATCCACTCCAACACCCCGGGGGTCATTTCACCGCCGGCCCAAGCAACGATTTGAGGCGTTGGATTAAGCTCGGGATCATATTTTTCGATCTCAATATCCGGTTGCCCATCCAGCGTTAACACCAGCTCTGTGCCCGCCTCGAAATCGAGTGGCGCGAAGATATCGGCATTCACTCGCGGTGAAGCCCATCCCTGATCAAAGCGCTGCAGCCAAATGCCCTGATAACGCTCGGTGGTGTCCTCGCGCGTGCGCGCAACCAGTAACCCGTGATCACTGGCAGAGAGACCCGCCTCTGTGCTGGCCATTTCCAGGAGATTGGCTACGTATCTGGCCTCGTCGGCCAAGCGAAGATCCGCGCCACCGCGGCCGACATTGAGGGTCACAACACCCGTCAGCAGCACAATAATAAGTACCGCTACCAGCAATTCGATAAAGCTGAATCCGCGCGAATCAGCGCTCATTCCTCGGATTAGCACTAAGCGCTCATCAGGTATCGGCTTCGTTCCAGTTACCGACATCGGCATTCTGCCCCTCTCCGCCCGGTAATCCATCTGCCCCCAGAGAATAGATGTCAATGTCTCTGTTCTCTCCGGGAGAGAGATAAAGATACGGTCGGCCCCATGGATCCATGGGCGTCTCTGCCAGATACCCACCCTGCTTGAAGTTTCTCGGCTCCGGATTCAGGGTGCTGGGAGTCACCAAGGCCTCCAAGCCCTGTTCCGTCGTCGGATACACATAATTATCCAGGCGATAGATTTTCAAGGCTGTCTCAATGGATTTGAAATCTGCCTTGACCTTCTGGATTCGGGCGTCATCGGCGCTGTTGAGCACAGTGGGAGCCACGACGCTGATTAACAGCCCCATGATGACCAGCACCACCAGAATCTCGATCAATGAGAAGCCCTTGTCACGCATCATAATGGATCACCTCACCATCGTATTTAAATCAAATATGGGAAGCAGGATAGCGAGCACAATCGTCAGCACCAGCCCCCCCATAAATACCACCATTGCCGGTTCGAACAGCCCCATCATAGTACCCAATGCCATTTCTAGCTCTCGCTCCTGATTGGCGGCAGATCGCTCGAGCATTTTTTCAAGATCACCGCTGGTCTCTCCGGAAGCAACCATGTGCACCATCATCGGCGGGAAAAACGTCTCTTGGGACAGCGCCCGGCTGAGGCTCGATCCCTCCTGCACACGCCGCGAGACCGATAAGCTGGCGTCTCTCAGCACCAAATTGTTCATCACCGAGCCTGCGATGCGAAGCGCGTGAATCAGTGGCACGCCCGACGCCATCAGTATGCTCAGAGTAGAAGCAAAGCGCGCACTATCCAATGTAATGAGAACGCCGCTCAGTCCAGGAACCCTCAGTAAAGCCCGATGCCAGCGCTTTCGTGCAGCCGGCGGGCGCAGCAACCGCCGCATGCCCCATGCCGCAGCGACGAGCGCCACCACGCAATGCAGGGCGTAGAACCGCATAAAGTCGCTAACCCAAATCAAACCCACCGTCAGCGGCGGTAACGCCTTTTTTGTGTGCGCAAAAATACCCACCAACTCAGGCACAACAAAAATCATCAACGCGGCCACTACGGATACCGCAACGGCGATCAATACAAACGGATAGATCAGCGCCATCTGGAGTTTCTGCGCCGTATGTTGCCGGGTCTCGGTGTAATGCGCCAACTGCTCCAGCACCGGCCCCAACTGCCCCGCCTCCTCGCCCGCATTGACCATTGCGCGATACATTTCGCCGAAGGCGGTGGGGAACTGGTTCAAGGCATGGGCAAGGGTATGCCCCTCTGCCACCTTGGAGCGCACCTCCAGCATCATCGAGGTGATCGCAGACTTGCGACTTTGCTCCGCCACCGCTGACAAGCATTCATCCAGAGGTAATGAAGAAGCGACAAGGGTCGCAAGCTGGCGGGTAATGAGCGCCAGGTCGCCGGCAGCCAGACGCCGGCTGAGAATCCGCAAGGGCACGTTACGCCCGGTCTGCATAGCGTCATTGGCCGCTTCTACTTCGATCGGTCTCAGCTGACGTTGGCGCAGTACTCCTCGGATCTGGCGGTCGGAGTCACCCTCAAGAACGCCTTTGACCAGCTTGCCGTCGCCGTCAAGCGCCTTATAGCGAAACGCTGCCATCAGTCAGTTCACCGACGTTACTCTGAGCACTTCCTCAAGGCTAGTTTGACCCTCGAGGATCCTGCGCCTGCCATCGGCATCGATGCCAGGGCTATGCTGCCGTGCTATTCGCGAAAGCGCCTGCTCCCCTCCGCCGGCGTGGATGGCTTCACGTAACGGCTCACCGATTTCTATGAGCTCATAGATGCCGGTCCTGCCGCGATAACCCGTAAAGTTGCAGTGCTCGCAGCCTACGCCGCGATAAAGCTGCAAAGCTGAATCGGTAATTCCCAATCTCTCGCACTCGACATCGGTCGGCTGATAAGACTCTCGACAGGTCAGACAAAGCAGTCTTACCAATCGCTGAGCCATCACGGCGAGCAAACTGGAGGACAATAAAAACGGCTCAACGCCCATATCCTGAAGCCGGGTGACCGCGCCAATGGCCGTATTGGTGTGGAGCGTGGAGAGCACCAGATGGCCTGTCAAAGAGGCCTGTACCGCAATTTCTGCCGTCTCGAGATCTCGAATCTCTCCCACCATGACGATATCGGGATCCTGCCGCAAAATGGCGCGCAACCCGCGCGCAAAGGTCATATCCACCTTGGGATTGACCTGCGTTTGGCCCACACCGGGCAACATATACTCAACGGGGTCTTCAATGGTCAGAATATTGCGCGAGGTCTCATTAATGCTGGAGAGACCCGCGTAGAGCGTCGTGGTTTTGCCCGAACCCGTCGGACCCGTTACCAGAATAATGCCGTGGGGACTCGCCAAGGCTTTGCGATAGGCGGAGCTCACCTGATCATTCATCCGCAATTCATTCAGATTAAGCTGTCCCGCTTGCTTGTCGAGCAAGCGCAACACCACCCGCTCACCGTAGGCCGAGGGGATTGTGGACATTCTGATATCGATCCCGTGGCCGGCAATTCGCACCGAGATCCGTCCGTCCTGCGGCACTCGCTTCTCTGCTATATCCAATTTCGCCATGACCTTGAGCCGCGACACCAATAGCGGTGCAAGCATACGTTTTGGCGACAGGACCTCGGTCAACACGCCGTCCACGCGATAGCGGACACTGAGACGCTCTTCAAAAGTTTCAATATGAATATCGGAAGCCTGCTCCTTCACCGCCTGCGAAAGAATGGCGTTGATCAGCCGAATGATAGGCGCATCGTCTTCGGCATCCATCAGGTCACCCACGTCGGGCAACTCATCAACCAATCGCGCGAGATCGACATCAGCAGATAAATCTTCTGCCATTTGCGCTGCTTCGTTCTGAGTGCGCTGATAGGCCACCGTCAGCCGCTGCCGGAACTGTTCCGCTTCGAGACACTTCAGCGTGAAGGCTTCACCGACAAAGCGACGCACCTCAAGTAATACATCGGGGTCCATGGGCGCCACGTAATACAAAACGGGCACGGCGCCGGTCCGCTCGAGCAAAACGTTGCGGCTCTGGGCAAAAGTAAAAGGGATACCCGATGCCATAACGGCGGAAGCGGATTCCGTTGCCACCGCCTGTTCCGTTTGAAGTTCGGTCACCAGTGCCTAGCCATCACTGCGGTCATCCGCGGGCACCTCGGGTAACTGCTGTATTTGCTCTTCCCACGTGGGCAACACAGGCAAATTACCGTCATCGAGGAATATTAAACCCCGCTCACGACGCTCAATCTGTTGCTCTCTGATAAAGCGATACTTCTCCGCAGTCGCGCCCTTCAGATCTTCATCATCGCGAATGATCGTGGGGCGGATAAAAACCAGCAGGTTCGATTTGGTTACCGTGACGACGTCGTTGCGGAACAACCGTCCCAACAGTGGGATCCCAGACAAAATGGGAACACCTTGGGTCGAGTTCTGCACGTCATCTTTCACCAATCCCCCGAGCACAACGATATCGCTGTCATTAGCCAAGACTTTGGTCTCAATCTTTCGCTCGTTGGTAATCACGTCAGACGCCGCCAGTATCTGCGCCGAAATACTCGAGACCTCCTGCACGATATCGAGCACCACCGAATCCCCCTCATTGATCTGTGGCGTGACCTTAAGCGTGACGCCGACACTCTGACGCTCGATGGTCTGGAACGGATTCTGCGCACCATTACCCACACCGGTATTGGTGTAAGAGCCGGTCACAAAGGGCACCTGTTGGCCTACCGTGATAAACGCCTCTTCGTTATCTAGCGTCAACAGGCTCGGGGTTGAGAGGATATTGGCGTTCCCCTGCGTCTCCAGCGCGTTGAGAATAACGGTCATGGTGAGATCCTCATCGACCACACCCCAGCCCAGCGTCGTCCCCGGGATCTGGGAAAGCGCGCCCGCCACGCCTCGTGTAGGAATAGTCTCGGATCCGTCGTCTGGAAGGATGGCGTCGGCCAGCGCGCGGTTACGCGCCTGTTGTGCTGAGCTGGTGCTGATGTTGCTGCCGTAAATGCCGCCATCATTGGAGAACAACCATTGCAGGCCAAGTTCCTGACCCTCAGTCATTTCCATCTCGACGATGATCGCCTCAATCAGCACCTGCGCCCGACGAATATCGAGGCGTGCAATCACCGACTCCAGTGCCGCCATTTCGTCGGTATCAGCCGTAATGATCAGGCTGTTAGTGCCGGCATCCGCTTCGATAGTAGATTCGTTGTTACCCGAGCGTTTGGTCGCCCCGCCCTCCTCGAGTCTCGCGATATTTTGCATGACCCGCGTCAGCACCTCCGCCACTTCTAACGCGTCGGCGTACTCGAGATATGTCACCCGAACATTGCCCGACTGCTCGAGTGGGGTATCGAGATAAGACACCAGTTTGCGGATGCGCTCGACCGTTAACTCGTCGGCCGTTACCACCACGCTGTTGGTCCGCTTGTCCGCGACGAGTATCGCCTCTTTGTCAGCCTCAGCACCCTCACCCTGACGCGACTTTTCCAGCGTATTCAGCATACTGACGACATCCTCGGCGACACCATATTTGAGGCGAAGGATCTCTGTGGTCTGCACTGCCGAGCGATCCATACGCTCGATGATGTCGACAATGCGCCCAATGTTGGAACGAATGTCAGAGAGAATGATTGCGTTACTCGGTGCGTAGGCGGCCATGTGCGCCTGTTGCGGCACCAGGGGGCGTAATACAGGAATCAGCTTGGCCGCCGAGATATTGTCGAGCCTAATGACTTGCGTGACATATTCATCATTGTCCCCCGCGTCCTGATCCTCCATAAGTGGGACGGGTGAAGACCGAGCGTCTTTACTGGGGATAATGCGAATCACTTGGCCGCTGCGCACTGCCGTGTAACCCTGAACGTCCAGGATAGACAGAAAGAGATCGTACAACTCCGCCTGTGTCACCGGCTTGGAGGAAATGACCCTCACCTTACCTTTTACATTGGGGTCCACGACCATTGTCGTGCCCGTCACGTCTGCGACGAACTTAATAAATTCCTGAATATCGGTGTCTTTCAGATTTACCGTGTATTCCTGCGCTGTTGCCAGAGACACCCAACTGAGGATCACCGCGACACAAGCAATGCGAAGACGTGATGAGAAAGACGAGCGTGTGTTCATATTATGTGGGGGCATCCTGTTACGGGCTTGCAAGATCCACGCTCAGCGTGACTGATTCGCCATTTCGGTCTAATTCGAAAGTCGCCTGATCGGCATCTTTCATCATTTGGTAGAGTTTAAGTGTATTACTCGCGTCGCTGAGCGCGAGCCCATTCACCGCGGTCACAACGTCACCCGACTTAAAACCGGTTGCATCAAACGCGGCACGATCGGCCCCGGGCATGACGCGGTAACCGGTAACACTCCCGCCATCGCGCACAGGCGCTATCGAGACGACCTGAGCCAGAGTTTCTGGCGCATCATAGAGCTGCTGGCGGTACCGTCCTGCCGCCCGTGCCCGAGCATCAGCATCAGCGGCCCTGGTGTCCTCGGCCGATTGCGGTTGTGCGCGCGTCGCAGTCTCCGGGCGCGACGCTGTTGCGGACCGCGTGGGGACAACCAAACCCGGTCCCTCGTAGAGCTTGATCAGCTCATAAGTCCCCGCATTGTCGATGACAACTTGCCTGGGCATCACTTTAGCCAACGTTACCTTGCCCGATACAGGAAGTTGATCCCCAACTGCATATACCTGCTCACGATTGCCCCCTTTGATCACGGCGCTCCCCAGACCATCATCGGTCGAGGCAACAATACCGGTCAGGACCAACGCGAGTCGCGTTTCTTTCGCATCTTGCTCAATGCCCTCACGCCCGCCCGCTGCACCCTCGGCTGCCTCGGCTTCCGCCGGAGCATCTGGGTTATCGCCAAATATCCCAGAGCCCAATACCGGCGTGACATCGATCGCAAGCTGCCCCGCACCGGAGGTGGGGCGCGGCACATTCATCATTTCTGCGGGCATCGAATCCAGAGACAGCGCGCGCCATGGGGCCCAAAATAATTGGCTGAGGCTAGACAGCGCCCACAAAACCAATACCGCGAGTATGGCGGTTTGCAAGCGCGCGAGTTTTTGCGCATCGCGGGCGAAGCTCTGCCAGACGCGGATAAAACGCGCCTCCATCAAGACGATCTCGTCCTGCAAACGGGTCCTTATTTCCTGCTGACTAAAACGGCTCACCGTCCAAAGCTGTCCCTTGAATCGCCGGTGGACATCATACGCTGTTCGCGAGATTCCGACCGATCATGATGTGAGGGCGAAGAGTAGCAAAAGCACGGGTAGCGGACTACGACGCCAACCGGGCGTCGCTGCGCCCCTCACTGGTTATGGGCATATCGAGTCGCCTCTTTCGTCGTTTACCGTACCGCCATACCAGACGCTGTGTTATCGTCTCCGGCACCTGCGGGGTGGTGTACACCTGAGATGCCTAAGTGGCGGACCCGTCGAACCTGATCCGGATGATACCGGCGGAGGGACCAGGTGCCGGGCGGCCGCTTCTGCTGACCCTCGCCCGGTTCCCCGCAACAATAGGGGAACCGACCTGACTATGAGAGCCCTTAGCGAAACCCAGACAGAGCGATCTGGCAGACACGCCCGCAAAAAAAAGGGCGCTAAGCCTTGGGCCCGGCTTTGGGTCTCTTGTGTTTTAGCGCACAGTGCAGTCGCTCAGGACCCCGCTCTCGAAGAGGTGGTAATCACTGCCGCGCTCATCAAAGAGACCATGCCCCCTGTCAGCGCTACTGTGCTTGATGAGCGCGATCGCGCCCAGCGCGGCGGCGTGCATCTCGAAGATCTCGCCACATTATTGGCCAACGTGACCAGCTCATCTGGAGCATCGCGCAGCCGATTTATTCAGATCCGCGGGATCGGGGAGCGCAGTCAATTTGTCGAACCGGTCAATCCGTCGGTCGGCATATTGCTCGATGGCATTGACATCAGCGGCCTTGGCGGAGCACTGACCCTATTTGATCTGCAGCAGGTAGAAATACTCAGGGGCCCCCAAGGGACTCTGATGGGGGCCAACGCTTTGGCTGGCGTGATCGCGCTGAAGAGCGCGTCACCGGAGAATCGCAGTGCCGCTCTCAGTGCCGGAGCAGAAACAGACGGCGGATACCGGCTGGGGATTCAGGTTGGGGGGCCCTTATCAGAGGTGACCAGCGCGCGTTTTGCACTGCAGCGGTATGAAAGTGACGGCTTTGTCGATAACCGCTGGTTACGCCGCAGTGACACCAACGCGCGAGATGAGTTGACCGCGCGGGGTGTGATCCGGTGGCAGTCGAATGAACACATTCTGGAAGGCGGGCTGTACTACACCCGAATCGACAACGGTTACGACGCGTTTTCTCTCGACAATACCCGGGACACGCTCTCTGATGAGCCGGGGGAGGATGATCTCACCTTCAAAGCCGCCCGGATTAACTGGCAGGCCCCCATGGGCTCCTATCAGAGCCTGCTGCAGCTGAGCCACGCAGACTCGGAAACCACCTACAGCTATGACGAGGACTGGAGCTATGTCGGTATTGCACCCGGATGGGAGTACCAGTCTTATGATGAATATCGTCGAGACCGGTCCATGACCAGCCTCGAATGGCGCGTTCAACCCGAGGAAACCAGCAGCACCCAATGGATACTGGGTACGTTTCTGCGACGCCTTAGGGAATCACTCATCCGGGAATACAGCTACCTACCCGGACCCTTCTCCAGCACCATCGAAACGGATACCGGTGCGATTTTTGGTGAAGTGAATCACGCCTTTACCGGCCGCGTTGCCGGCTTTATCGGTGCACGTATCGAGAGACGCGACAGTGACTATCGCGACAGCGCCGCTGTGGACACTCCCTTTAAACACGATTATTGGACCGGACGCGTGGGTCTGACGTGGGCTTATAGAAGCGGGCATCAAACCTACCTCACGTTGTCACGCGGCGCTCGCGCCGGAGGTGCCAACGCCAGTCTGCTCGCCTCAATCGATGCACTGCCTGCTCTCGAGCAAAACAAAGTTTCAGGGTTGAGTATTTTTGATGAGGAAACACTGGTCAGCCTCGAGTGGGGCTGGCAGGGCTTTTGGCCAACGCTCAATCTGCAGTCCAGGCTGGCCGCGTTTGTGATGGAACGTCGTGATCAGCAGGTCAGAGGATCAGTGGTCGTTCCTCGCAATGATGGCAGTACCGCATTTATCGATTACACCGATAACGCGGCATCGGGACATCATCGCGGACTCGAGTGGGAGGCGCGCTGGCAGCCCAATGACCAGTGGCAGTGGCACCTCAATCTAGGGGTTCTCGACGCCCATTTTGACGAGTATCTGAGCGCGACAGGCGAAGATTTATCGAATCGTGAGCAACCCCAGTCACCCTCCTGGCAATATGCGCTGGGCGCGCTCTGGGCTATCCACCCAGCGGCCACAGTGCAAGTTGAGATAACGGGAAGCGACCGCTACTTTTTCTCCGATCGTCATGACGTGGGGAGCGAAGCGGTGCATCGAATAAACGCCAGCATTACGGGCGGCATAGGACGCTGGCATTGGACACTGTGGGGTCGCAATTTGACTGACCGCGACACCTACACGCGGGGCTTCGGCACCTTCGGCAACGACCCCCGCAAGCAGTACACTGTGGAACCGTACCGGCAATTCGGTGAGCCGCGCGTGGTCGGCGTCACAATCCGCTACGACTTTTTGGAGGGAATTTGATGAAACTCACGGCAGAACTCAGCATCTACCCCCTGCGGGAAGAATTCAAAATCGCGGTCCGCGCCTTTATAGAAAAATTGCTGGAGAGCGAAAACGTCGTCGCGGTAACCAACTCAATGAGTACGCAAATCAGCGGCGAGGACGAGGCAGTGTTCGCCGCGATCCAGCACGCACTCAGGGAGAGCCATACCGCGTTTGGCCGTCAGGTGCTGGTAGCCAAATTCATACCCGAGCATTTTGCCGATATCGGGCCCACCGACTGACATGAGTTGGACCGAGAGCTGCGCCGTCGCGCTGGCCCTGGCATATGTTTTGCTCGCTGTTTACCAACATCGATGGTGTTGGATCGCGGCGATTCTCAGCGCGCTGCTTTACATCGTGATTTTCTGGCGAGTGCAGCTCTATCTCGAGGCAATCCTGCAGTGTTTTTATATTGGGATGGCCGCATACGGCTGGTTCGCTTGGGGCAAAAGTCAGGCGAACCCTGACAGGCCGATTACGACCTGGCCATGGCACTTTCATCTCAGGTCCTGTGCCGCAGTACTCACACTGTCGTTACTACTGGGATCGATGATGATGCGCTGGACAGATGCAGCGGCTCCCTTTATCGACGCGGCGACAACGGTTTCGGCATTGCTCGCTACGTGGCTGGTCGCACAAAAAATTCTGGAGAACTGGCTGTACTGGATCGTGATTGATGTCGCGTCCGTGTGGCTTTATCTGTCGCGAGACCTCTCGCTGACCGCGGCATTATTTGCCGGTTACGTCGTTTTGGCGGCCTTTGGGTACCGCACTTGGCGCACGCAATGGCTACAACAACAGACCACCTGACTGCCGTTGTATCGACCTGGCGTGAGTGGTGCGTCACGCCTCCGCTGGTGACGCCTCCAATCCTCGGCGCTACTTTCGCGGAGGGCAGCGGGCATCGGCTCTATGCATTGGAAAACGCCCCCAGTCTGTGTGTTCGATTGCGCCACCGCGCCACCAGTACCGTGACCGGGGGGTTTGCGAGAGAGACCGCGGCCTGGTCCCGCGCGGCAAGTCACGGACTTGCCCCCTCGGTAGCCTACGTCGCAAGCACAGCAAACGCCGTGGTATGTGAGCGAATCAATAGCGCCGACAAAACGCCCAGTGGTGAGGCTTTGGGGACCCTCGCCCGCGACATCCATCAGCTGCCCGCGATCTCCCATCGGCTCGACTTGCCTCAGATAATCAACGATTACCTGCAACGCATGCACGATGACAAGAGAGAGCAATGGCGATCAGTTGTTGCTGCCCCCCGTACGACACGAGCTCTGCTTAACCTAGAGCAGGACGAACCTCGGCTCTGCCACAATGATCTGACTCCCGGTAATCTCCTGTATCGGTCTGATCGATGGGTTGCGATTGACTGGGAATACGCCGCCATGGGAAGTCGCTATTTTGATGTTGCAATCGCCATGGCATCCCAGCCAAAGACGTCGCACCACGCGTTAATGAACACGGTTTTTGGCGAACGGGTCGACGCCGAGCTGCTCGCTGCCGGTCAACACATCGCGCAATTGTGCACCCAGTTGTGGCAACAGTGCTTTGCTGCGGATGCGTTGGTCGAACCTTTGCGCTCGCCGCCGAAAGAGCGCGCGATATGACCGCGCCTTGGCATGTTTTGGGCGTCGGCGCCATTGGCGGGCTCTTTGCCTTCCGCTTGCACGAAGGCGGTGCCGCAGTCACCCTGCTCGACCATCATCACAGCCACAAAGACGCGTCCGGCGAAATAACGCTGACCTTCACCGGCGACGTCACCGGGAATCGCACCTTCAGCCGGCAATCAGTCTCTGCAACCCAGCCGATAACGCACCTATTGGTGTGCACCAAATCGTGGGCGGTGAAATCTGCAGTCGCTTCGGTAGCCCATCGACTCTCGGCCGAGAGCATCGTCGTCATACTGTGCAACGGCATGGGTCATGCAGACGCCGTCGCGCCCCATCTCAATGGCGCGTCGTTAGTGCTGGGATCTACCACGGCAGGATGTCGCCTCATGGACGCAGGCGCAAGGCGGGTATCGGGTAACGGTGCGAGTGTGTTGGGTGCGATACGCCCGCTCCATGTTGCCGACGACTGGCTATCACCCTGGCAAAAGGGGGTGCCGGCATTTCACTGGAGCAAGGACATTCACTCAGTGCTGCTGGCAAAAGTCGCGCTCAATGCCGTCATCAACCCCCTCACCGGCATGCACCGCATCACCAATGGCGATCTGCTGAACGCGGAATTTCTTGACCTCACCGAGCAGGTGACCCAGGAAGTTCAGCGTCTGCTTATGGCTGCAGGCGCCTTCGACCTTGCGGAGGCGCTACCAGAGCAAGTGCGCGCGGTCTGCCACGCGACAGCGCAAAATCACTCTTCCATGCGGGTCGACATGGATCGGGGGCAGCGGACAGAAATCGAGTCCATCGTGGGCTGGTTGCTGCATCACATGACCGTCGATCCACCAGAGACGCCCGTGCTCAGCGCGCTCTATGCGTCCATCGTAGAAGCGGATAACAGGCTGGAAACACGCCCCTAGCGCTGGGCCTTTGAATTTAGAGTAAAGCGACCAGAGAGATCAGGATGATCCATACCGCGCAGCTTCGATCGATCGCTTTGGCTGCAGCTTCTACGGAGGACACTGTTTTAGCGGCACCCTGCAAGGCACTTTCATCCAAATGCCACGCCCGCTCAACACCCTCCGCCAAAAAAGCTTTGACTGAAGCCTCTTCATCATCCGTATTCGCGGTCACTAGCCTCCGGGTTCTATCAAAGTCTCCCAACACCGCGAAAGTTAAAAGCAGTGCCCGGGATGGGAGCCAGTCGAGGAGACCCTGGGCCTCGTCGAAGCGCCCCCCGGATCGATCATTGGCGAGCACAACGAGCCGATAAGCTGCCGCGCCAAAGGGTCCCAGCAAACAGAAGTAGAGCACAGAGGGAAACCACCGAGCGTAACCGCGGTGGGCAAAATGCCCAAGCACTTCGCGCTCCCATGCTTCACTGTCTCCCCGAGTCGCCTCGCTGAGGTCGAGCAAAGCCCCCGCCCCCACCGTATCGCCGACCCGGGCGCGGGCAAGGAAACGCTGCAATTCAGTAGGATAGTCGCCCCGCCCCCAGGAAAAATACAGCAACACGACGCCCACTAGGGCTTCGGCGAAACCACCGAGAAACACCTGAAGAAATCCCAGCGCGATCGCTGCCATGAGGAGAGGCGCGGCCAGCCGTAGCATCAATGAGGGCCACATTCCCAGCTCCAGAGCATCTACACGACGATCCAATGCCTCGAGCCAGGTATCCCGATGCAGGGGTCCGCCCGCACCCAAAAGCGCGAGCAACCCGACAGAAACGATAAAAACCAGATACGACACTACTCAGCGTTCCTTACTCGATTCGCAGATGAACCCTCTAGCCGAGACCAATCGAAGGCCGGACCGGGGTCAGTCTTACGCCCCGGCGCAACTTCGCTGTGGCCAACGATAGCATCGCGTTCGATTCGCGGATATTGGTTTCGCAAGATGGTAATCAGCCTATTCAGCGTCGCATATTGAGGGTCGGCATAGGGCTCTTCGTCACAACCCTCCAGCTCAATACCGATACTGAAGTCATTACAGTTCTCGCGGCCCCGCCACTCAGACACCCCCGCGTGCCAGGCACGACTGTCAGTGTCCACAAACTGCACGAGCTCTCCGCAGCGAGTGATCAAAAAATGGGCCGATACCCTGAGATTAATGATTTTGGCGAAGTAGGGATGATCGTCTGCCCGCAAACTATTGCAGAAAAATGCTTCGACCTCGCCACCACCATAGCAACCCGGAGGCAGTGAAATGCCATGCACCACGATTAACTCGGGGCAGCTCCCCGCGGGTCTGGGATTGAAATTAGGGGATGCGACCCGTCTGGCAGCGCCCAGCCATCCCGCTGAAAAAGTCCAATTGTCAGATGTTGTGGTCACTGCGACATCCTACCCTAACCGGCGACTGTGCCGACCTAGCGCGAAGCAATCATCTGAGTAAACAAACGGGGCTGGCTCCAAGCCTTTGAGCACCATCGAACCCGCTACACGGCAAGTTGCTAGAGGTTAAGCATGCCCGAGCAGCGCGACCGCGCTCACCAGAACCCCGTTACGATCGGCGTAAAGCCAATCCCCAGGGGTCACCGTTGCGGTGGAGAAAGCGAGTGGGATATCGCGCTCACCACGGCCCTGCTTCTCGGTCTTGACGGGGCAAACCCCCAAGGCCTGCACCCCGAGATCAATCTGTTCAATGACCTCGACGTCGCGGATAGCGCCAATGACAATAACACCGGCCCAACCGTTGTCTGCCGCCAACTGTGCCAAACGATCCCCCAACAGCGATCGATGCAGGCGTCCCTGGCCGTCGACCAGCAACACGCGCCCTTCGCCGGCCTCAGACACCGCCTCAGCCACCCGCGAGTTGTCAGCATCACAGAAAACCGTCGACACCCTGCCGAAAAAATGGGAACGCTGACCAAACTGGCGCAGCTGAAAAGGTAGGTGACAGGCGTCAGGAAAATCGTCTGACAGGTCCGGGGTGGTAAAAGTGATCACAGATTAAAACCAGTCCTGCGCATAGCGCGAAAGCCCCTCACAAGGGGCGGTGATAACACCGGCATGGGCGCGTGCTCTGGGTAACAGCCGCTCCATATAAAATCGCGCCGTCGCTACTTTACGCTGGCAGAAATCCACCCTCTCTCCGCGCGCTGCTATAGACGCAGCGACCCGTGCACCGCGCGCCAACTGCCATCCGCCAAACAGATAGCCAGTTTGCATCATGTAATCAAAGGAGCCGCCCAATGCGGCGAATCGATCCTCGGGCAACAGCGAGAGTAAGTGCTGCGTGCTACCAACATGCTCAGCGAGCGCCGTGCGAAGACAAGCCCCAATGACAGCGAGATCTGGGTTAGCCTCGGCCTCCAGCGCATCGATTAACTGGGCGATTTCAGCCTGCATGGCCTCCATGGTGGCGCCGCCGTCACGCCCCAGCTTGCGGTTGAGGAGATCCGCAGCCTGAATACCATTCGTGCCCTCGTAAATTGGCGTGATACGTACATCGCGCAAATACTGAGCGGCACCCGTTTCTTCGACATAGCCCATGCCACCGTGCACCTGTACACCCAATGAGGTGACCTCGATACCGAGTTCGGTCAACCATCCCTTTATCACTGGGATCATGAGGTCGATACGACGCTGATGAGCATCGCGTGCCTCGGCCGGTCCGGCATGCGCCAGATCCATGGTCACCGCCTCGGCATAGGACAGCGCGCGCATCGCCTCATTCAGCGCGCGCATGGTCAGCAGCATCCGCTTTACGTCGGCGTGCTCAATGATCGCCACACCACCCTGCACACGCTCGCGAGCATAGGCCACCGCCTTTTGGTAGGCGCCCTCAGACGCACCCAATCCCTGTAACCCTACTTTCAGCCGCGCCTCGTTCATCATGGTGAACATGCAGGCGAGGCCCTGATTTTCCTCTCCCACGAGATAGCCAATGGCGCCGCCATTATCGCCATAAGCCATGACACAGGTTGGGCTACCGTGAATCCCCAGCTTATGCTCCACCGAGACGGGATAGGCGTCGTTGCGCTCCCCAAGGGAGCCATCGGCATTGACTAAAAATTTAGGTACCAAAAACAGCGAAATTCCGCGGCTCCCCGCGGGTGCATCGGGTAGGCGCGCCAAAACCAAATGAATGATGTTCTCGGTCGCGTCGTGATCGCCCCAGGTGATATAAATTTTCTGGCCGAAGATGCGGTAGTGGTCACCCTCACGTTCGGCGCGGGTCTTCATCGGCCCGAGGTCCGAGCCAGCGCCAGACTCGGTCAGGTTCATCGTGCCAGACCACTCACCGGAATGGATCTTTTCCAGATAAGTTGCCTTTAAGGCATCACTGGCGTGGGCCGATATCGCCAGCGCCGCACCCGCGCTCAGAAAAGGCTCCAATGCAAACGCCATATCTGCACTGTTCCACATCTCACAGGCGGCAGTTCCAAACAGCTCAGGCAAGCCCTGACCGCCCTGCTCGAGGGGTGCGGAAATGCCTACCCAACCGCCGGCACCCAGCTGTCGGATCGCCTCTCCATACCCGGGCGGAATCGTCACAGCGCTATCCTGACAACTGGCCGGTTGGGCATCCCCCACCCGTCGCAGGGGCGAGACCACGTCGGCCGCGAACTTGGCAGCTTCATCCAGCAGCGCGGTGGTCAGGTCAGGTCCTAATCCCAGTTCGGCGTACTTCGGGAGTGCGCCCAGCACACCGCCTACGTCCAACACGTCGTCGATCAAGAACTGCATATCTTCCGTGGGTGCCAAATACATCAGTGGTTCCTCTTTTCCAGCCCGTTACTGGGCACAGCATCATCCGCGAGGGGTATTGTGAGGCCATACGGCAAAAATATGACTAAGTAGTTATAATTCACCGCATGAATAAAGGCTGATTGCCCAGCACGCATTATATGAAAAACCTGAACCAAATTGATCTGAACCTACTGGTCTATCTCGAAGTGTTGCTGCGCGAACGCAACGTCACGCAAGCCGCTAATCAACTTGGGCTGTCTCAACCCGCTATGAGCAACGGGCTGCGTCGGCTTCGCGCTCTGTTCGACGACCCTCTACTGGTGCGTACATCAGAGGGCATGACACCGACCGAGCGCGCGCTGGAACTGGAACCGCTGGTTAAGGAAATCTTGCTGGGGGTCGATCGCGCGATGCAACCAGCGACCGAATTCGCACCAGGTGACGCCCAGATGGTAGTGCGGATCATGGCCAGTGACTACGCTGAGTCGACCCTGTTTCCCGCGGTCCTCAACCAACTCCGCGAGCACGCGCCGGGCATTACCCTGGACATCATGAATCCCTCCGACGTCAGCTTTCTGGATGTCGAGCGGGGCAAAGTCGATTTGGTGATCAACCGATTCGATCAGATGCCACAATCCTTTCACCAGATTACCCTCTGGCAAGACAGCTTTTCGTGTCTGCTGAGCCCTGACAATCCCATACTCGGTGATTTCTCCCTGCGCTCATACCTCGGCGCCGACCACATCTGGGTGAGCAAAACCGGC
>Ga0255754_10000664_pt1 | contig 27171 bp, 29 predicted proteins | sample 101ome_22_FD_179954 | JGI IMG/M metagenome (GOLD analysis project Ga0255754, IMG submission 179954) | Coastal salt marsh microbial communities from the Groves Creek Marsh, Skidaway Island, Georgia - 101412BT metaG (version 2) | ecosystem: Environmental > Aquatic > Marine > Intertidal zone >... | reverse complement strand
TGGAAGATTTACCTATAACCGAGCGACCCATACACTGCACCGATCAAAAAATGAAGAATTTTCTGGTAAAAGACGAAAGAGATGGATGGGTAGAAGATGTGGCGATGGATAACAATAGCACTTTATATACAAAAGTAGATCAATTGCATAAAAAAGCGTATATAGATTTCTACAATGAATATGACAAAGAAAACCCATTGCCCCATGATGGTGAACGAGAACAACTAAAATTCAACATATCTTCTCAAATTATAAAACAAAATGACGATGACATTAATAATAAAACCATTATAAAAGACATCGCTAAAACAGTAGACATATATGAAGCATTGGATGGAATCGAAAGATTAGAAGACAAATAAAACACCCACCCACGATAATATCGCAACATTTTTATTTATCAATACTTTCTATTAAAAAGTATTAATAAGCATTAAGGATTTTATTAATAAAAAATGAGCACCCTGCTAATCTATCTTGTGAGTGGCATTATTTACGCTATTAATTAATTCGTTGGAATAAATAAGTCCACCGGGCTTGTAAGAATTAATTGATTTATATTTATCGTTATTGCTGCTGCTTTTACTAGACTTTTTACTTTGTTCGGGTTCGGGCCCATTTTTCAACATTAAACTGTTTGGATTACTATCACCACTTTTACCTTTCTTTTTAATAACATTGCCAAAACCATCAATTGATATCCCTTGTTCTTTTTTAATAGCCATTCGTTCGTAATCGGGTATGTAATGATTCCATGATATAAATAGTAGATTGGGGTGTGTATATTTAATTATAAATCCATTGTCATCAAGTTTTTCCATTAAATATTGGGTGCATAGTTCAATGCTGTATTTTGGTAAGCCTAATATAAATTCGGGAATAACAAACCAACAACATTTCATATTATTGCGCTGTCTAGATGTTAATTTAATTTTGTGATGAACTCGTTGTAATATTTTCTGATATACCTTTGTTTTGTTACTATTGTCTTCTTTATCTTGTGTAAATAACTCATCTAAGTTTAGTTTCTCTCTAAATATATCGTCCATAATTTAAAATTAAATTAGATAAAAAACTTATAATTATATCGTGTTTATATAATATAATTATAATGATAAAATATGTGTGTTTACCATCAGGTGGACTTAAACTGATAGCATACTTAGGGGTCCTAAATAAGTTAATAGAAACCGACCATTTAAACTTAAAAAATATAGAAGGATATTATGGGATTTCGGCGGGTAGTGTATTATCTGCTATTTTATGTTTGGGATTTGATTTTAAAGAAATTATAAACTATTTTATAGAACGAACTTGGCATAAAATATTTAATGTCGATCAAATTAATTTTTTTAATTACTTTAATGACAAGGGTATAATAAATAAGACACTATTTGGTAAATTGTTTGAACATTTGTTTAAAGCAAAAGGAATGGATATAAATACATTAACTATGTCGGAATTCTATGAAAAAACAAATGTAAAACTATGTGTATTTGCGGTAAATGCGTGTAATTTTCAATTAAAACAATTTAATTATGAAACTACGCCGGATATTTTGGTGTTAGATGCGTTGTATTATTCATCATGTATTCCTACTTTATTTAAACCCTATGAGTATGAAGGGGTTTGTTATTTAGATGGCGGAATGCATACAAATACACCAGTTGACATGTGTGTTAAGCAAGAAAATATAAAGAAAGATGAGGTATTGGTGTTGGAAGTGCTAAGAAGTGATACTTTAGATAAGCGTATAAGTGTCGATGATACTTATTTTAATTACATTATAAATATATTGGGTAAATTGCATGTGAATGGCACGCCAGAGGTAAGCGTCGATGATTATGAATATCTTATAAAAATACCTACGCTTGATGATTATATATGTGATTATCATGAAATTACAACATCTCCCGAAGCCCGCAACGCAATATATTTAAAAGGTATTGAAGTGTGTGAATCATATTTAGAGGCAAAGCAAAAACAATCCAACGAAAACAACAAAAACAACGAAACAAACATCGCGTAGATATTGATATTGGTTACTGTTTACTTTTACATGCTGCGGATGAGCGCAAGTTATCGCCGATAAATTCCGTTATATTTTCTAAAGTAGGCATAGCATCAAACTCACAAACAAATTCTTGCTCTTTATTATCTATCATTTGGGTATATTTCATAAATATAGAGGGAAAGCCTTCTATATTATCTTTGCCTACTAATTTTTCTTCTTCCGATTTAAAATTATCGTCTTTTTCTTGTATTGTGTGAAAAGTAATGTCAAAATTTTTAAAAGAGATTTCTTTGTTTTTAACTTTTTCTTGTAATGTTTCCCACATTTCGTGCAGTTTCTCTCCCGTTGGTCCATCTTTGTTGGAATTTGGACACCAACAAGCCCAAAATAAATACAAATCTACACGTTTTCTAATATCTGCCTTTCCTATTTTATCTTGAACAGTTTTATCAAATTCATAATTTGCTTTGTATTCCATATCCACTAATTGGGGTTTAATATAGTTAATATACACAAATATAGCAGCGATGATAAATAATACTAAAATACCACCCCATATCATAAATTGCGTTTTTGATATGTTTTGAACTATTTGTGGCATTTTACCTTTAACTTTATTGACGAAATCCATTATATACAAATAATTACATTTTTTTACAACAATAATTTAACGAATTTAAAAGTATTGTTATAACTATAATATCAATTATGATAGTTCTAAATAATATAAAGTCTGATATAAGTTCTTCAATAAATGTAGTAGATATTAATAAGTCTACTACAACAAATGAATATTACAAAGAATTATGGAAAGAAAAGTATAATATTTCACTGAATAAAAACAATAGTAATAGCAACGATTTTTCAAAAAACCTTGTTAAATATTTAAAAGGAGAAATGCTTTCTATTGAATAATAATATTTTTGATTATTTTATTATATTAATATAGTATATATAATAATCACAATGACAAAAACATTTAAAAACCCAAAACATAAAGATAAACATAAACAAAAACACAATAAAACTAAGAAAAAGTCGAAAATAACAAGCAAAAAGGATAAAAAGGAAGTGTATAACGATAAAGATTTTAAAAGCAAGGATGGTATGCTGACAAGTGTGTGGGGTCCTAGTTTATGGCATTATTTACACACAATGAGTTTTAATTATCCAGTAGAACCCAGCGATGCCGATAAAAAATATTACAAACAGTTTGTGATGTCGTTAAAATATGTATTGCCGTGTAAATATTGCAGAATGAATCTTCGTGGTAATTTAAAAGCAGTTCCTTTAACAGATACTGTGCTGAAAAATAGAGCAAACTTTTCCCGCTGGATGTATGATTTGCACGAACACATTAATACTATGTTGAAAAAGAAATCTGGATTAAGTTTTGAAGAAGTTAGGGAGAGATATGAACATTTTAGAGCGCGTTGTAGTGAAACCTCTGTTAATAAGATTATGGAGGAATTAAAAAAAATAAACAAAAATAAAAACAAAAAAGAAAAGGGTTGTGAGACGCCGTTGTATGGTCACAAATCCAAATGCGTGATAAAAATTGTTCCCAAAGAAGCAAAGGAAAAGACATTTCAAATGGACAATGCTTGCATAAAACAAAAAATAGAATTGTAATAAGTATAATTCAAACTACTTTACAATAAATAATCTAAATATTAACACATATTCCTATCATTATTGTTATTTAATTATTAAATTGTATTATTAATAATTAAATTGTATTATTAATAATTATTTTTTGGATTTGTTTTTCTTTGTTTTCTTTGTGCTCTTTTTACGATGCGTTTTGCGATGTTTTTTCCCACCTCGTTGCTGTCTTTTAACCGTGCTCACCTTAAATTTTCTATTTCTACCCTCTACTATTTTAGGCGAAGGAGTTTTAGATCTAGATCTAGATCTAGATTTAACGGGTTTCGTTTGAGGTCTGTGTACTGTTCTTACTGTAAATATTCTTTTTTTTCCGGTTCGTGCCTTTACTTTTCTAGGCGGAGATGTTTTTTTCTTTGATTCAGCAACTAATGCGTCTTCCATTTTTTTTACAAACTCAGTTTGTGCATCCGTATCCTCCGCTGGAGGAATTGATGATACCCGCGTCAGAGCTGGGGCAAACCCTTTTTTCGTTATAATAGCTTTGTATTTACCATCACTATATCTACCAACAATACTTGCTGTAATACCAGTTTGCGTATCTGTAATTACAGTTCCTGCTGTCATAGAACCTTTTTTTGACATATTTATATATTATACAAATATTATATAAATTTAATACAAATATTATACAACTATTATGTTATTGTGTGATGTGACATTATCTGTTTTATTTTAAAATGCGGAAAAACTGGTTAACATTGGGATAAATCCACCACTTCGTCCTTCTGATTTAATATGCGCGATTTCATGTGTTAATGCTGTCGGCTTGTTATGATTTAACATACGCGTATCAATATTTACCGTTTCCGCTGCCTTACTTACGGTATCTAATGTTTTATCTACCATATCCGACACTTCTGGATTTAACGAAGGTGTTTTCATACTGGGCGTCATTTTTGGCATATTTAAACTATCTTTAAACAACGGCGTGTTAACTTGTGGCATATTAAACTGTGGAGAACTGGATTGAGGTCCACTCATTTCAGGTGTAATCATTTCCGGAACCATTGTATTTAATCCAGATTCTATTGTGCTACCTACATCTTTACTTAAGTTTTTATTTAATTGAGGCATGTTTTTGTTTACCTTATCCATAATGCTTTTTAATCCTTTATTAATTTGTAAATTGGGATTTTTCTTTACGGTGCGGTCATAATTATCTAGTTTTAAGTTTTCTTCTACATCAAACAACTTAGACAACGATTTATTTAATTTTAATCCAGGTGTGGGTGAGTCTTTTTCGTCGTCTAAACAAGTAGGACACGCTGGGGTTACCACAGGGACGATCTTAGTTTTTAAGATATACTTGTCTTTTTCATCTCCTCTGTTGTCCTCTAATTCATCTAAATTATATTGTTTGATAGGTTGGTTTCTTTTTAAATCACAGATTGCCCTATTTTTATTGGATGGGTCTATTTTGCAGTCGATATTGTTTAAATCATTAATGTAATTAAATGGATTGTGTGCACCCATACTCTTAATATATTGTTCGTTAAAATAAGCTTCATCTCGTGGACCGTATTGATTTACGTTATTTTGTTGAGAACTATCCGTATCTTCGGAGTCAGGGCCTTCTACATCTTCAGCAGGTGTATATTCTGATAAAATCGAACGATCACGATTTGGATATCCCACATTATTAATTGCTGTTAAATTTTCAATATCCAATAACAAATTACCGTTTAAATCCTTTATTTGCTTTTCAGGGTCGGTTCCATCATATTTATATTCTAATTTAACTGCTTGATTTTGCGTAACTGGACTTCTTAAATGAACAATCATAGTATTTCCGTCGATAGTAACTTTGTTGGGTGTTCTGGATACACCGCCATCTACAGATATTTTAAAATCGTTTTTGTCTATGTTATCATTTGGGGAGAGATGTTCAGTCATTAACAGTTTTATTTTTTGCGGATCGGCATTTTCTACAACGATAACCCGAACCTTTGGACTGATATTATCAATTATATTATTAACAACTGATATTTGGTCGATTGTATTTACTGTAATGTCGTTTATCTTTAATTCAGCACCGCCGTTATTTTTACCTTTGTTTTGCTTGTATTTTACTAAAACAGTTTGATTGATTTTAATATCGGCATTTAAAATTAATTTTATTTGCGTTTGACTAGTGACAATCGCGTTTTCTACTTTTTTAAAACTGTTATCTTCTTCAATAACCTTGTATTTAAAGTTATTTTTTAAATCTCCAGGACTTCCTTCAATACTTGCATCTTTTGCAAAATTTACAATTAAATGGCGTGGATTAGAAGTGTTTACTTCTATGGATATTCTATTACATCCTTGTAAACTATAAGGGTCTCCTACTGTATCACAAGCAACGGCGGATGGCGAGCCATAATAACCAGTCGCACATTTTAACCCTCCCACTTCAAATGCGGTTTTCAAAAGATTTTCACTTGTGAATTCATAACCAGTAACATCGTTGGGTCGCGTGCAATCTGTTACCAAATTAGAGGTTGAACTAGAAGTAGCGCAAAATCGAGTTTCGGTTTGGTCTTCTTGTGCAGGGCAAGCTTTGCCACCATTCTCCGGTTGTTGTGTAATTTGAATTTGTCTTGTTTGTTTTAAATTTACACAATTACTCCATTCACCCCAATTATATTCACAATCTTTTTTTTGTGCATTTCCTTCAATTACTCTTGATGTATAAAATGCTAAAATAGCAAATAAAGAAGCAATTAATATAAGTATAATAAAAGGTAAAAAGTTTTTCATATAAATTATAGTATGAAAAAAATAATTACATTTGGTTTGATTGTATAAAGTTATAAATTAAATAAGATATATTAATCTTGCTGATATATATATGGTAAAAAAAACAACTACAAGAAAGTTGCCTAAATTAAGAAAAATTAATAATAAAACTCGTAAATACATTTATAAAATCAAAAGTTCGTCTAGAAAAAGGCGACTTGCCATAAATGAAGGTGTAAGAATGGAAAAGAAAAAAACGGGGAAATCTATGAAAAAGGCAGCATTAGCTAAGAAAGGGCGGTTTAATATATTGCGTATTTATAGAAAAAATCGTAAACCCAAAGAATGTAAAATACTTACTCAAGACATGCGTTATATGGACCGTAAATACAATTTAGGTAAAACCCGGAATATTTGCAGAAAAACAAGGAAAAACAAATAAAGATTACAACAATAATCAACAAATATTAAATATAATGTATAAGATAGTGTATACATTATATGTTAAGTTATATGGAAAAAGATAGATTGGAGGTGGGGATTGATGAGGCCGGTAGAGGTCCTTTGTTTGGACCCGTATATACGGCGGCAGTTATATTTCCACAAGATGAAGAGTTTTTAAATGATCTTATTGTAGATAGTAAAAAACTTACTTCACATAGAAAGCGATTAATTGCATATGATTATGTTAAAGAAAATGCGATTGATTATTCTATATTTGCGGTTGATGAAAAAATGATTGATAAGTTAAATATATTTCATGCTACTTACTGGGGAACTCATCGTGCGTTAGACAAATTAACTGTAATACCTGAACACATATTAATGGATGGTAACAAATTCAAGCCATACGATAGAGATGGAGAATATATACCCCATACTTGTGTAGTAAAAGGAGATAACAAGTATGCTTCCATTGCGGCGGCCTCCATATTGGCAAAGGTGGAAAGAGACTTATTTATAGAAAATATATGTGATAAGTATCCTATATTAGAGGAAAGATACAATATGCGTAATAATAAAGGATATGGAACAAAAGATCATATGTCTGGTATAGAAAAGTATGGAGTTACAGATAAACACCGGTTTAGTTATAAAATCGTGGAACAATATTCTAATTTAAAGCCAGTGTTTTCTCTTAATTAAGAGTATCATAGGATAGGTAGCAATATCACCATAATACTTTACCATATTAAACATTAAATTGATGTCATCTAATAATTAAACATGATATCAATAACAGCAAATTTATAGCAAATTCACGACAAAATGGCCTGGTATGAACATACAGAACCTTCCTACGATGAAGTATTTAATGTAGTTAATAAAAAGTTAAATAAAACAAATACAATAAACCGCAATGGAGAATATGATGAAATACTTAAACAGTCAATTGATATAGAATATGCTAAATATAATAGTTTTGGTTCATGGCGTGGATTTTATACATTTACATTAAGTAGTATTATGAAAATAGTAAGAAAGAAATTGTTAGAAGAAATAAAAAAGAAGGTGGCTAGAAGAAAAATAGCCAATTCAACTATAATGAAACTATGGGTAAATCATATATTATATCGATTACCGGATAACGAAACGGGAGAGAAAAGGGGCTTGCGAGTAGATAAATGCGAAGATCACTTCAATAAATTACAACAGCAACAACAACAACAACAACAACAACAACAACAACAACAGCAACCACAAAATACTGGTGTTAAAAAAGAAGGCGGGCTTTACTACGATTCAGATGGCCACAGTTATATGGTATGTGGTGATTGCGAGCGAGTATGGGATGGATTAGCACAATGTATGTGCGATGAATAAACATTGGTATATAACCACACAATTAAATGATTAAATTGATTTAAAAATAAGTTAAATTGTATTTTTAATACTCATATCTATTGTATTTATATTATATACAACAGTCACCTCTTAGCAAACACAACTAACACACCCCAAAACTAACTAAAGAACACGATGTATGTATTGGTATTTGACACAGAAACTACTGGACTAATTGAAAACTACAGGGAATCATTATATAATACAAGTAAATATCCTTATGTTGTGCAATTAAGCTGGCTGCTGTTTGATATTGAAACAAACAAAGTAGTTAAGGTATGTGATTACATATTAAAAGTGCCTGATGGCATTACAATAAGTAAAGAATCTTCTGACATACATGGAATTACCAATGAAATCTCTAAAACAAAAGGAAAAGACCCCAAGGAAATCGTTGCTTTATTTAACCAAGATTTAAAAACAGCAGATGTATGTGTATGTCATAATACTCGTTTTGATAAGCGTATGATGCGTATTGAATTAATACGCCACAAATTTGTGGATTCTATTTACAAAGGAAACCACCAATGGTATTGCACGATGGAAAACTCAATCGATGTGTGTAAAATAAAGCGATATGACAAGTATATTCACGCAAGAGAAATGTTGGAAAGATGTCGTGATACATTTCAACTAGCACGAAGTAATGTGTGTGTTACTTATTTAAATGAACTGGATACTTTAATATCTAACATGAAAAGCGTGGAAAAAGTTAGTTACAAGCGCCCTAAACTAGTTGAATTACATCACTATCTATTTAAAACAATACCCAATAACTTACACAATTCATTGATTGATGTCTTTGTTTGCTTTCGTTGCTATTACTACTTGGTCAATAATAAAGACATATTAAACAGTAATTTCGAGTTTAAGAAACGATTTAATGAAATTTGTGATTTGTAATGCTTAGTAAGTGATAAGTAAATATGAAATACAAGTAAATATGAAAAGATAAACATCACTTAGAATAGTAATAATTATATAATTTTTTATTGATTATATAATTATTTTTTATATGGTGTGGTTTATATGGTGTGATTTATATGGTGTGATTTATATGGTGTTATTATGGATATGATTACGAACCACACATTAAACATTCTTCTTCTTCATAATCATCTGAACTATCTGATTTGGTAGTCATTTTATCGGGTTCTACTGTAAATTGTTGTGGTGCTGCTTTGGCTTTTGTTCTTAGATAATATTGTCCTGTCTTTAATCCTTTCGACCAACTATAGAAATGCATGGTTGTTAGTTTATCATAAGTAGGATTTTTCATCCACAAATTCATGGATTGACTTTGGCATATAAACTTACCTCTTTCCGCCGCCATATTAATAATATGTTTCATAGGAATTTCCCACACTATCTTATATTTATCTTTTAATGCTTGTGGAATTGCTTTAATATTTTGTATGGAACCATTGTCTTTTACCATTTGCTGTTTTGTATCTTCATTCCATAATCCCGTATTGATTAATTCACTTAGTAAGTGTTTATTAATAATCACAAATTCACCGGCTATTGTTCTTCTAACATAAATATTGGAAGTAAATGGTTCAAAACATTCGTTGTTTCCCAAGATTTGACTGGTGCTTGCAGTAGGCATCGGTGCTAACAGCAAAGAATTTCTAATACCATTTTCTTTAATATCGTGCTTTAATTTATCCCAATCATATCTGTTGTTTGACACCTTGACATTCCACATGTCGAATTGAAGAATTCCTTTGCTAGCAGGAGAACCTTTAAATGAACTATATGGACCTTCTATTTTAGCTATTTCCATACTTTTTTCAAGTGCAGCATGATACATTGTTTCAAAAATCATTTCGTTGACTCGCGACGCTTCTTCGCTATGAAAAGGCAGGTTAAGTAACGCAAACGCATCCGCTAGTCCTTGAACTCCTATACCAATGGGTCTATTTCTCATATTAGATGTCTGTGTTTTAGTAGTAGGATAAAAGTTAATATCGATTACTTTGTTTAAATTAGCAGTGACGATTTTTGTAATATGATGTAGTTCATCATAATCAAACTCGGGCTTCAATAATTCTGCCACTTTTGAGTAACCGCCAATTAGTTCGTCTCCATCATATAATTGTGGCACCGTTTCTACACCATGTTGCTTTTTAAATGACTCAAAATCTTCTACTTCAACTACTTCTTCCGTATAAGAAATGTTGTTTTTCTTTAGTTCGTTTTTCATCATCAAGCACCAGTTGCAGTTGTTTTTAGTGTAAACTTTAATGCTTTCTGCGCCGGTGTTTTTAAATGGATAAGTAGGAGGTTTTACAAATTTACTTAGCGCGATTGACGCCAGATTACAAACTGCGGTTTCTTTATCGTCACTATATTCTACGATTTCACAGCATAGATTGCTGCTTTTAATGGTTCCTAGGTTTTTCTGGTTTGATTTTTTGTTACATGCGTCTTTATGTAACAAATAGGGGACACCAGTTTCTGATTGACTGTCCAATATTTTAAACCACACATCTCTGGCATTAACGGTTCGCATCCCCATGTTTTTTGATTCATACTCCTCATAAAGTGTTTTAAAATCATCACCATACGCATCTGACAAACCTCTACACGCATCGGGACACATTAAAGTCCATTTTTTATTTTGCTTTACTCTTTCCATAAAAAGATCATTTAACCATAGTGCGTAAAACAAGTCACGGGCTCGGGCTTCTTCGTCTCCATGATTTTTCTTCATATCAAGGAATTCCATAATGTCTGGATGCCATGGTTCCAAGTAAATGGCAAAGCTACCGTTTCTACGCCCCCCTCCATTATGGACGACACCATTGTGAATCATGTAGTCGTGTGTTTTCCTCATTTGCAAGTCATATAAAGTTCCGGTATAGTGGGTTTTCGTGATAGTTGATATTCTACTAAAGATTAAATTATTATATGAAAAAAATTTCGTGAAAGACCCCTTTTCAACTTGTAACAATTCAGATAATTCTTGTGTTTTAGGTATTCGTAAGCAGTATGCTATTTTCTTATTTTCAATGATATCTCCGTATTTAGTAGTATGTTTTTCACCTATTCTATCTCTAATATATCCACCGGTAGGAATTCCCATTCTTAACAAAATATATCTAAGCGACTCTGCCAGATTTTTGGAAGTAGTATCAAATGTTATTTCATTTGATTTACAACCGTCACTATCAATTAAACCTTTTACAATATATTTTGCTTTTTCAATGGGTAAATTTAACCAATCAAAATTGAGCTTTTTTTCTTTGTTTGAATCATATAATGTGGAATATCTAAAATGTAGTTGTAACGATTTATTCCACGAAATTCTAGTAGTATTGTTTTCTTGCGAAATAGAATATTCCACAAATTTATTTGATAGGTAGTTTTCTATAAATTCCAGATTTTTTGCCTTATTTGTAGAATGAAGTGAAATATATGAACGCGTAGATGAATTATCCATTGAACCATCTCCCAGCAATAATCCATACATATAACAATCGTCCGCAGTAATTTTTGGGTTATCAACTTGATAATTAGGTTTTGTAAATACAAGCATATCGTCTTCGACTAAATCTTTTGCATCAATCCATTCCGGTACTATAAGCTTTTTATCAAGCCTATTTTTAATTACTTCATAATTAAGCCCTTTTTTCTGATTTTTTAAACAATAAACTGGGTGTTCTGGGGTGATAGAAAGGGGTTTAAATGATAAATTGTTATTAATTACTAGTAGTTCCCCTTCATATGGATGTTCTAAGACATTTTCTATTACTTCTGGTCCTTTTGTAGTAAATATACTGGTTTTGTTTGGTTCACACATCTGTATTTCTTTTGGACCTTCTGTAGTGTAAATAGTTGTGTCTGGGAGAACACATTGATCAACATACCGCGCCGTATTATTAAATACTCGCAACATAGGAACAATACCGTTGCTAGTTCCATTTGTTCCTCTAATATGACTACCGGCACCTCGAATATTATGGATGTGCATGCCAATACCACCGGCCCATTTACTTATAGCAGCACAATCACCCAATGTATTATAAATTCCATTTATACTATCGGATTCCATCGCAATTAAATAACAAGAACTAAGTTGTGGTCGAGGTGTTCCAGCATTGAAAAGAGTGGGGGTAGCATGTGTAAAATATTTATTACTCATCATATCATATGTTTCTTTTGCTTTTTCCAAATCGTCGCAATGAATGCCAAGTGCAACACGCATCCACATATGTTGAGGGCGTTCTATTAACTGTTTATTGATTTTAAGAAGGTATGCTCGCTCCAGCGTTTTAAATCCAAAATAATCCAAAAGATAGTCGCGGTCAAAATCAAACCAAGATTGGATGACTTCATGATTATTTTTTACAACATTATATAGTTTTTCTGATATGATAGGTGTTTTTATGTTATGAATATCGGTGTTATTGTATAATTTTTCGATGGCTTGTAGGTAATTGGCGTCAACCATTTTATGATGATTTGAAATTAAAATACGACTGGCAAGCGTTCCATAATCTGGGTGGGTGGTTGCCATGGAAGCGCATTGTTGTGCGGTTAATTCGTCGATTTCTTGCGTGGTAATATCATCGTATAGTTGATCTATGATTTTTTGACAAAGTGATGTATAATTAACATGTAATTTGCTTTTTTCTTGACCGATGGTTTTGATACGCTTTAATATTTTATCAAATGACACAGGTTCTTTATTTCCATTACGCTTAATAACACAATCTTCATATTTTTCAGACATTTGTAAAATAATATACTATTATTATTTTAAGCAGTTATTATTAAACAATTATTTAAAATAAGTTATTAAATAGCGTATTTGTTTTTTTTATCTAAATTGAAAATATATACAATGAAAAAAACATTTGAATATATTTTATTGGCATTTGCTGTTTTTGCGGTATTAATGATATTTTTAAAAAGAGAAGGCTTTAGCAATATGCAAAATTATCCATCTACATACAACGAATTGTTATTGAAAAGTTTTAAACCAGCCGGCAAAAAAGGCATTGATTCAACAACATATTCACAACAAGCAAAAAATGTCCCCAAATCAGAAATGAGTAGTTATGCACAAGTAACAAACAACATCTCTCCCAATTTGATTTCATCTCCTTGCGATGGAAATGAACCATTCCCAAGTATGTGCTCTTCTTTATACGCAACATATTAAATTGACTATTTAATAATGTAAAATCAAATACATTATTAAAAGCAAATATTATTAAGCAAATATTATTAAGCAAATATTGTTTGAATAAAATCACAATGAAAGAAGTAGTATTAAATGATACAATAATTAAAGTAGGTGCAAATGCCGATGAAAACTGGATGTTGGTTGATTCCAATAAAGAGTATACTTGGCTTCATTTAAATTCATTTCCATCTTGTCATGTAGTAATTGAGAGTGCGGAGCCAACACAAGAAGAAATAATGTTTGCGGCTCAATTATGCAAGCAAAATACAAAATATAGAAACTTGCGAAATCTTAAAATATGTTATACCACCTGTGGAAATTTAAAAAAAGGAGTAAAAGCAGGTAGTGTTATTTATAATAGTAAAAGAAAGGTAAAATATATAGTTGTTTAAATATTATTAGTATCTATTTTAATAACGATTTTGTTTTTGCCGGTGTTTTTGTTGCTTCTATTGTTTAAATATGAGAAGTTGAAATTATCACTGGTAATATCTGTTCCGTCGTCATTAAATATGATCGGTTCTTCTGTTTTTATTTTGGATTGTTTTGATTTTGACAGTGATTTGGGGGGTGCTTTTTCCCTTTTATTTGGTTTCCGGTGGTCGAAACCTTCTTTGCGTTCTTTTATAATAGTGTCCCATGTTTCAATCATTTTAGGCAAGGCTTTATTATACCATTTTTCATTTCTAGTTACTAATACAATAGATATGTCTTCAAGATACCAATAAATGTTTTCAATCCAAGTTAAATCTTTGTTTTTATCCATTGTTTCTGCATACCAAACATCAAACTCGGATTTGGTTATATTTAATGGTGCGTATTCATATATTGGTTCTTTATTGTCATAAAATCGTATCATAATACCTTTTTGCTTACCATCAGCGGTTTTGGTAAATGTTCCGTCGTTTTTAAATTCGGCTTCATTTTCATAGCTTTTAAAGATGGTTTCTAAGAAATCACACTCATTAAGATCGCACACCTCCATTTGATGTTGCATCTGCACCCAGTAGTCTTTTTTTGGTATTCCAGTTAATTTTCTACTGACAGGATTTTTAACTTCAACCAATCTCCCATATCGCGGGTTTCCTTTTTTTGTATTGATGCCATCTGGGGATGCTTTTAAGAAGTCATATCTATCGTGGCTAATACATCCATATTCACTTACCTCCGTATCATACATTTCTTCATAAATCATTAGCGATAATGGCTCGTATTTATGACCGTTATGAAATGGTGAATCTATATTAACGGTTTGGTATTTTTTCACATCAATAGGAACACATTTACTATATATTAAACTATTAATACTGGATTGTGTATCAAATATTTTCCACAAATTACTGGCAGTTAATCCGTCCCATCGAAATGTATACCAATCAGCAGTTCTTTGTTCGGGTTGATATTTATTTTTAATTTTAGTTAGTTGTTTGGTAATAATATTGTCGATTGGTTGAGATAAAACAACTGATTCTTCATACGAACGCGGACTACAGTGTTTCATGAAATACAAATACACACATTCATTTATTGTATCATCTAAATCGATGTCCAAATAATTGATTTGCTCATTGTATATTTCAGATATTTGCGTATATATAGCATCTTTTACCCTATCTTCAAAATCAGAATAAATATAATCCATTACATTATGATTAACATATTCATCAATAAATATGTCGATTGTTTCCAAGAAATCTTCGTGATAGGATGTGTCTGTAAAATCGTCGCTTAATTGAAATGAATCGTATTCATCTTTTAATTCAGGCAGATCGTCCATATGTGTCATTTAACTGTTGTCTATATAATATCATTATATTTACTTTATATCAATTTTATTAATATACACTGGTGTATTAATAAGATCGTGGTTTTGCTTATATGGTATGCTTACTCATCTTCAGTTGGTTTCGTTTTTTTATCTTTCGGCTTCTTGTCATCGGGCTTCTTGTCTTTCGGTTTCTTGTCCTTCTGCTTTTTGTCCTTTGGCTTTTTGTCCTTTGGCTTTTTGTCCTTTGGCTTTTTGTCTTTATTTTTTATTTTTCTAGGAGCCAGTGATTTTAAAGTGGACACCTTTTTATCTAAACTTTTTATGGTATATTTCTTTGTTTGCTTATTAATGATTAATGCTGGTATATTTACAATTAGTTGTGTTTCAATATCATATATAACATCTTTCACTCGTTGCAGTTTCTTTCTATCCAATGCTTTTAATAAAAAACTTATTAAATTGTTTTTTTCTTCTTCTGTATAATTGTTTTTCTGTGAGTAATCTTCCGAATACTTGATTAGTTTGTTTTTCTTTGTTAGTTTACTTAATTTACTCCAATGTTGGTTTTTACTTATTGTTTTTTCCTTTTCTAAAAATGATTCTATATTTGTTACTTGTGGTTCTTTTGATGATTGAATGTTATTCATTAACATTGTTTTATACTTTATGTTTTTAAGTTCTACACATTCATCATTATTCTTCATATACTATAATATAATTAATAGAGTTTATACCCTTTTTTATAATTAATTAACTAATAATTACAAGTTATTTGTTTAAATTGTTGTTTTAATATATATTATAATACATATGAAAAAATTAATAATAACGGGGAAATCAAACATAGAAGCAATACAGGGTGTAAAAGAAAAAAAACGAGCTACTATGAAAGATATTTCTGATAGCCGTGTATTTGATATAAAAACACAAATAGATAGTATTAAAAAAATATATGGCGAATGTGAGTTTGAGTATAAAGAGTTGTATATAGGGGAGTTGAAGCGTAAGTTATCTGGTTATAAACAGCAAGATATTAAAAAGAAAAAGTATGATAGCGATGGATTTATTAGTTTAAATGATTTAATTGAAAAAATGATAATTTCAAAGCATCGGTGTTTTTATTGTAAAAAGTTGTGCAAGATATTGTTTAATGATGTTCGCGAACCATTGCAGTGGACATTAGAAAGAATTGATAATAGTATAGGACACACAACAGATAATGTAGAGATTTGTTGTTATAAATGTAATATTAAAAGGGGAACCAAAAATTCAGAAGATTTTAGATTTGCGAAACAAATGAAAATAATCAAAAAAGAGTGATGCGCAGCACAGCACAAACAAAAACAAATAAGCTTGATTAATTAATAAATATTATGGTTATACATATATATAATTATAATATGATGTATCATAAATTTACAAAACCGGGAGAAAAACTTCAAAAATCTCTGAAGCGCCGGGCGGAAACAAACGATACCGATATAAATCCCCCATCCAGTCAAGAAAAAAGTCATGATTTGGGAGAGAAAGTTTCAACATTTCAGTTAAATGTTGAAAGGGGATTTACAGCAAATACTACAAATGGTGGTAAATATGGTAATAATAATAGGGATACAATTGCGAATCGAATAAATCAGCGCGATTTAGTTGTGCAAAGTAATGGCAATCCTTTTCTCTCCCAAAATAATTATATTAATGACTTGATGAACCAAGAAAAATATATAAGGCAAAATAATAATTTAAATACGAATTACTAGATAACTTATATATGTCCGGCTATATTACACAAAATAGTTTATTATTAAATAATTTGCTTAGTTTCTATAATAGAGACGGTAATCTTGAGAAGATTTTGCCTATTATTAATGGTGAATCAAGTATATCTTTAAGATTGATTGATTGGTTTGCTACTAATTATAGTAAAAAACATTTTACGGTTTACAAGTTTAAACATGAATCGGGTGGGGAGAGAAGATTTAAAGTATATTTGGAATACAAATTAAAGTTGCGTGCGTATTCAAAAAAGCGGTTTGATCCGTTTTGTCGTTGGGATCGAATCACAATTCCATACAATGATGGCACACATATTCAAACTACTATTGGTCAATTAAACTTTTTTAGATGGATATTGGAAAATAAGATATTAGAGTATATTGAGAAAAATGTAAGTGAAATCACGGCGGATATGAATAAGCGAAACAGCACTTCTAAAAATGTAAAGGGAAAGGTGGATAAAACCACGCGAAAAACAAGGGAAGAATTATCAGTTTCGGCTACTAAAAGTATTAAAAAGGAAAATGTTGAGATTATAGTATCTTTTGATTAGATTAGATTAGATTAGATTAGATTAGATTATACTTAAAGTTATTACAAGTATTATCAAACTAATTTAAAAACAATTAAATGATAATAATTATAAGATGCAAATTTTCGTAAAAACTTTAACTGGCAAAACGATTACATTGGATGTAGAACCAAGTGATACAATTGAAAATGTAAAGCAAAAGATACAAGATAAAGAAGGTATTCCACCAGATCAACAGCGCTTGATTTTTGCTGGAAAACAATTGGAAGATGGTAGAACACTTACCGATTATAACATTCAAAAAGAAGCAACTCTTCATTTGGTATTGCGACTTCGAGGAGGATTGTAAATATTATATAATAACTAACTTAAATATTATATAATAATTAAAGTAAATGCCAACTGTAGATAATAACAACATGGATGTTCTCATCAATAGCGGTAAAAATAATCTTAGTAGAAAAGGCCGTGCTCTTTTAGATTGGATATTGTGTGAATCAGGTGCGGAAAATGTTACTTTTAACATGAAAGAGTGTGCTCGTTTGTATAATGTATACAAAGATGTGTGTAAAGAAGAAGCACACGCAACGCAACATGGCACAAAATAAGGAAAAAATAATAAAAATATATTTTATTATTTTTTACTAATAGTATTATGTAATATTATGTAGTCGGGCTATTGTTTGTTTGGTTTGTTTACTTAAGCAAATAGCCGGTTCATATTTTTAACTTCTATTTTATCTTTTTCTTCTGTAAACAACTTTTCTACGATCTTATCATCTCGTAACCGAATACTATATGACTTTTGTATATTTTTTCTCCCGACTCTTCCCAATGCTTGTATCAGTTTTTCTTGCGTCATATTCTGCAGGTCCTTTGATAAATATCCATGACAAAACTGGTAGTTTGTTCCATAAATGTAATCCGATGAAGCAATAATGACATACAATTGTTGTGCTTCTGCCAACTTTTTCATAATATCAATGTATTTTACATCTGCTTTACTGCTAAACACACCAATACCCATTAACAACAGCAATTTCCACTCTTTATTTACATTTAACGATACAATATCTTCCACTATTTGTTCGTCTATATTACTAGTAAATAAATTGCTAGGTTGTTCAGCATCGGGGTTCCATTTTTTGTAATGTTCTTCCCTATTAGGTATGTATTCCGGACTTAATTCTATTTTCTTCATTTTCTTCATGAATTCGCCAACCTTTTTATTATACTCATTTTGTATTTTTACTTCTTTATCATTTGACCTAGCACTATCCAACACTTTATCGCTTATTTTATCGGTTCGCTCTTTTTCTTCTTTAATAATCGCATTTAACGCTTCTCTATATTCTTCGTTTGTGTCAATAATATTAAGCAAGTCTGTCAACACTGTTTCCGGTATGTTTGATGCTTTTAAGTAAAACAATCCTATCTTTTCAACATCATTTGTCATAAATATAGTAGGTCCATCCGTTAGTGTTTTCGCATCACTTGTTGTAATTTTAATCATCGACTTGCCACTTGTCGCTGCCTTTCCTTTTTTGTATTGTTTAAAATCGTTTTCAGTGATATGTTTGCATAACTTTAAGTAATACAACTTAATAGAATGGATTGTAATATCGGAGATATTTTCAAAATACTCGTTTGGTTTATAGCGTGATTTGATATTTTCCGCGTGTTTTAGCACATACACAATAAATTCAGACGCTTGTTTTACATCGATATATCGTAGTAGTGTTTTGTTTTTTTCTACAAATTTAACACTTTTTTTAAACGCATGATAATCGTCGAATTCATCGTGTAGGACTACTACATTGCCTTTTGTGTTTAATAATTGAATGGTTTTGTTACAATCATAACTAACTATATTAAACTGTTCTCCTTTAAATTTGCTTTTAAATGTGGAAACCATTGGATATATCTCATCGCAAGACGGTAAGGTAGCAGAAGATAAAACCACACTTGGTATTTTATTATTGTCCCAGTTTTTCTTCATTATGTTATGAAACAAATGTTCTTTGTAATCAAGTGTAATGGTGGGTTCATCCCAATACCACAACAAGTCGTCTGGTTTATTAAATGCCATCATATAATTCATCGAAGGCAAGTATGACTGAATATCGGTTATGATGATTTTAACTTTAGCACCGTTGCTATTATCTACTCTAAATATACCACCGGATTTCCTATTTTTCACGAAATCAGTTACTGCGTAATAATGCAGACGAATATCATCCGGTGTTTCGCAACCAAACGCGATGGCAATAGGGATATGAAGAGCAATACATGATTTTGCTAATTGAAGACCCACATGCTTCGCAGCGCAAGTAAATATTATTTTTTTATCATTGACTAATCCCAGTGGTGTCATTGTTTTTCCGGTTCCAGTAGGTGCTTGATACAATATTAATTTTGGATCTTGATTGTCTTTGATTAAACTAATCATTTGGCGTTGATGATTAAACAAACACACATCATTATATTGCGACAACAGTTTGTTTTCTTCGATGTATTGATGTGAATATTTAATAAGGTTGGTTATTTCAATGCTTTCTTTAAAAGTATCCAATACATAATTAACAAATTTCAATAGTAGGTAGTTTATGTGTTTTATATTTTTCTTAGAGAGTTGTAGTAATGAATAATAATAGTAGCATTTTTTGGAGTTACTGGATTGCTTGAAATACATCACAACTTGCTCCATCAAAAGGTTTTCAAATATATTTTTGTTTTTTAATAGTTCACTTGTATTTATATTTCGTATTCTGATTTTATTTGCTTTTTTAATGCTTAGTTTTTTTATGTTGATACGCAGTTTGTATTTTAACTTATGTTGTTTTATTATTTGGTGGATTGGTTCTTCGTAAAATTTGTTGTAAAAGTATTTGTGAAAGTCTTCGTAGTCTTCCACATTGATTTTTAGATATCCAATCAGTGAGTTATTGGGGTTTTCAGAAGCATTTATATTGTTATGTGAGTTGTGTATAAACTTAAGTATATATAGTTCTTTTTTATGCACGGGAAGTTCAAGAAAATCCCATTCGCTTTTTGTGAGTTTTTGCTGAGTAAGATTCATAATGATATTAACCTGTGATAAGTTTAAGTTTGTTTGTTTGTTTATGTAGATGGTGTAAGAAGGTAGGTATGTGTTATGTATGTTTCATAACAAATTATTATAAATCAATTTTATAATAGTTTGCTGAATAAATATTGTTAATTAAATAATTGCGAGTAACCGTATACTAAGTCAGCACTCAGTCAATACCGTTTGTAAGTAAATTATTATTTAAATAACTAGAGGGTTTAAATTTTAAAATATCGAGTTCATCACTAGTGGTGGGAAACTCATCTCTCCCATATATATCTTGAAGAGTTAACCATTCAAACAACCCTCCTCTATAAACAAACACATTATAGAATCCCAGAGATACCAGTTGTTTATGCTTTTTCTCTACATTTATATCACTATAATTTCGCCCATATACTATAATATTGATTGATTTGTTTGTTTTTAATAGTTCATTTATGGTGTTTATTTCATGTTTGATATTTAAAGTATTTTTAATTAAACAATTTTGTTCGTAGTCTGGTAAGACATTTATTATAACAGTATTTTTGTTGTTATTTTTTATGATTTGTTGGACATCTTCAAAATTATATTGTTTACTTTGCGCTTGTCCCATGTATGTTAATATACATCGGCGTATTATATTTAAATAAAAATACATTGTAATAATTTGGATAAATTAAGGGATATAATGATGGTTATAATAATAGTTATAATAATAGTTATAATGATGGTTATAATGATAGTTATAATTATAATAATAAAATTGTGATTAATTTTATTATTTAAAAATCAGTAATTATAGATTATGAAGTTATGATAGCATTCCACTAAGAAACTTAGTTGGAGTATGCAAGACCACCCATACCACTCATGACGCGCAAGACGTTGTAGTTAGTGGCATAGACGCGCACCTTAGCGGTGGCGGTGTTTCCAATGGCAGCGGCAGAAACAACCAATTGAAGGGTTGCGTTGTCGATGCGACTGAAGTTACAGGTTCCAGATGGCTGGTGCTCTTCTGGGCGAAGGGCGAACGAGTAAACATTGATACCGGCATCTGGGGAACGAGTGTGATGTTGGAATGGTTGAACAACATCGAAGTAAGAACCTTCGCGTTCACTGAAACGGTCTTGTCCGTTAAGTTGCAACTTGGCAGTGACAACTGGATTTTCACCCCAGCAGTGCATCTTAAGGGCCGTTTCGGCAAGAACGAATGCACCAGCATCCGAAACACCAGAGGCGGCGTTGGCGGCAGCACTCAAGGCACCCGAAACATCGGCTTCGATACCGGTTTGGCCATCACCACTTACATCAAGAGCACCGGCATCGGCGAACATACCGTTGGAACCGATAACACTTTGGACTTGAGCATCACTGGAGAAGGCACGGATGGAGTGAGGAAGTGCATCCAAAGCATCCGTGTAGTTAAATGGCTGAGCACCCAAAGCAGAGTGCAAGTTCTTTCCGGCAACGAAAGAATCGCAGTAGCTAACATTAACATCAGGTTGGACAACCCAGACAAGTTCCTTGCATGGGTGGTTGAAGTTAAGTTTAACCTTGTTACTGGAGGATCCGATGGATTCATCACCAGTGAATTGAAGTTGTTCGATCAAATATTCATGGGGATTTTGGGCCATGCGTCGGCGTTCATCCGTATCCAAGAAGATGTAGTCCACATACAAAGATGCGGCAACAAGAGACTTGCTGTAGGCAGCAGTCGACTTCAAGTTGGCAGTTCCGGCACTATCAACGGCACTGACAGCGAACAAGCATTCGTCCAATGGGCGAAGTTCGATGTTGATCTTGACTTCGTGGTATTGAAGGGCGATCAAAGGAAGGGCAAGACCAGGGTTGCGGCAGTACCAGAATTGCAAAGGAACATACAAGGTCGTTTCGGGAAGAGCCTTGCGTGGGGCGCAGACAGCTTCAGGGACCGAAGCGGAAGAGCAAGCAGTTGCAACTTCAGCGAAGTCAGGGTCGGTCAAATAAGTAAGTTGGGTGGTATTACCAACCATCTTGTTGTAACCATCTTCTTGTTCAGAAGTAAGGGTCAATTGGTTCCAGATGTGCATCCAGTCACCATATTGACGGTCGATGCGTTGACCACCAATTTCGACTTCAACCATGGAAACCATTTGTTCACCTGGGCAATCCAACCAACGGGCATGAGGAGAGTCCGAAGAACTGATTTCGGGAAGAGTCACTTGAAGGTAAGTGCGGTATGCCAAGTCACCGTTACGGGAAACAGTGCACTGGACACGGCGACCGAAGTCGGCTTGACCATTGAAGGTTTGTTCAATGGATTCCATCGCGAAGTTAGTGTGACGACGGTAAGTAACCTTCCAGAAAGTGATCTGGGGATTACCAGTTAAATACACATCTTGTGCGCCATAAGCTACTAGTTGCATGAGTCCACCACCCATATTATAATATAGGTAAAGAAAAAAATTTTGTATTTTTACACAATTAAACTAAATTTATCGTATTTTACGATAAAATTAATTAGTAAGTATTTGATTTATGTCTAAATTTTCAACCATAAAGCGTTTTAAATACGATTCTAAATAAACTTCTTTTTCATTATTGTGCTTTTTTTTAAATACATAGCAATTACCCGATTTTTTTATGGACCAACCTTTTTCTAAAGCATTGTATAATAATGTCATTTTCTGCAATTTTATCAAATCAATGTTACTTATTTCTTCTTTATTAATTACCATATTGTTTAGATTATCCATTATATAATGAAAAATGTTTTAATAAATTATGAATTTACGAATATATGGGCGAAAAAGTATTGATTTCCTAAACAATAGTGGAAATTTTTAATTAAATACAGCAAAATAATATATATTATTGATGCCTAATTTTAAACCAAAAAACAAGAAAAAATTAGTAGTTAATAAACATTCAATAACAACACTAGACAACAAACATGATGAAAAAATGAAAGAGTTTACTAAAATAACAGAAGAAGAATTGCCTAATTTAAAAAAACAAATGTCTACATTAAAAAAGAAATTAAGGTCATCGGATAATATGAAAATAGAAGATGTATTGGAAATAAAAGATACGATTAAAGATATAAAATTAAAAATCAAGGAGCTAAAGAAAAAGAAAAAATCGTATTTACTAAACAATTCAAATTTGATATTTGAGTATTTTGAAAAAAAGAAAAATTTAAGTGATGGTAAAACAAATAAAAAGAAAATATTGCATTCTTTTTTCAGTAAAACAAGTGAAACCACTGATGTTAAAAACAATAGTAATACTATAGTGCAGCAATACTTTAATAATATTGATAATAAACATGTTGATATGGAAAATTATAAAATCAATTATGAAATATGTCCTAAATGTTCGGGGGAATTGGTTCAGGTAGAATCAGATGGAATATTAATATGTAAAAAATGTAGTTTTCAAGATAAGTTTTTAGTAGAGCATGAAAAGCCTTCTTATAAAGAACCACCAAAAGAAGTATGCTTTTATGCTTATAAAAGAATTAATCATTTTAGAGAAATATTGGCACAGTTTCAAGCAAAAGAAACCACTCAAATACCGGAAGAAGTTATTGAAAACATTAAAAAGCAAATCAAAAAAGAGCGATTGGAAATTAAAAATATGGATAATAAAAAAGCAAAAGATATATTGAAAAAATTGGGGTATAATAAATATTATGAGCATATACCTTTTATAAAAGATAAACTGGGTATAAAACCACCGGTGATGAGACCCGAACTAGAAGATACATTATGTAATTTATTTATGGAAATACAAAAACCATATAGTAAACATTGTCCCGATAGTAGGGTTAATTTTTTAAATTATTATTATGTGTTGTATAAGATGTGTGAATTATTGGATGAGCATTCATTTTTGCCTTATTTTCCTATGTTAAAAGATCCAGTAAAAAGAATAGAACAAGACGAAATATGGAAAAAAATATGTAAAGAATTAAATTGGGAGTTTATTTCAACTATCTAACTATCAAGTATTTAACTATTTAATTATAATATTTAAATTATAATTAAAATACGAAATTATGTATGATTTTTATTGTTGTGTATGATTGTGTTGTGTATGATTGTGTTGTGTTGTGTTGTGTTGTGTTGTGTTGTGTTGTTATGTTGTGTTGTGTTGTAGTGTTGTGTTATCTTATGTAATTATTTACATACCCATTCGTGGGAAACCAACTAAGTTAGCACCGATACCGAATCCAGCACCTGAGCGGGCAGATACACCCATAGCAGGGACATATGTATCTAATACCGAGAAAGTAGCGGCGGCGGTCAAAGAAATAAGCAATACTTCATCTAAGTTCAACGAACGCTTTGGAATAGCATAGGCAGCAATGGCAACCATCAAACCTTCTACTAAATATTTAACAACGCGACGCAATAGTTCTCCTAAATCAAAAACTTCTGCTATTTTATCAAACATATTATATAATAAATAAACAAAAAAAAACTTAAACAATAATGAAATATACTATATTATAATATGGTTGAAAGAGAATACCAACATCAAAAAACAGCAGACGGTAAGGTAAATCCTCACTATGTTGATTTACTGGAAGAAGATAAGGCAATTTCTGGGCAAAAATTTGTGTGCGTGTCTTTTGTTAGTCCTGAAAACACTTTGAAGCGTCGTGATTTGTTTATGTTTGAATCGTTTCTAAAAGATTATGATTTTTCTAAATCGATGGAGAAATTTTCTCAATTTTTAAACTTTTTGTCATACAAATATAACCTAAACTTTGAAACATTGATGAATGATATGCAAGAGTTTGTTAAAAGTGAAAAAGATGATTTAAAAACGACCGATATTTATGATTCATATAAAACATTTTTGGATAATCATGAAAATGAATTGGATGATGAGTTTAATAAGCAAAATAACTTTCAAACAAGTGTTAGAGGATTAAAGGTTCGTGGTTCTTATTCTACACAAGAAGAAGCGGAATTGCGATGTAAGTTGTTGCGAGAAGTAGACCCCAACCATAATGTATATGTTGGACCAGTAGGTGTATGGATGCCTTGGGAACCTGAAGCATATAAAACGGGTCGTGTGGAATATTTGGAAGATGAATTAAATCAATTGATGCATGAGAAAAATCTAAATGAAGCAAAGGCAAAGCAGGAATTTGAAAAGCGTATTCAAGATACCAAACGAAAGGCAATTGAAGAAAATGTGAAATTGGCTAGAGAAAGTGGTAATAAATTGACACAGCGATTGGATAAAGAAGGAAATTTGGTGGGTGTAAATAACACTATTGAAAATGACTTGAAAGAGTTGGAAGACACCAGTTCTGAAAACATTAAAAAGGCGTTGTTTGAAGGAGACAATATTGTTAGGAAAAAGAAGGATTAAATTGATGTTTCATAAATTATTTATTATTTATTTAAATGTAAATACTAAATAATAACAATGACATATATTTATATTTTAAGATTAGAAGAAGGTAAATATTATGTAGGAAAGACACAACGTCCCAAGATTAGGATATCAGATCATTTTAAATGTAATGGGTGTGCGTGGACACAAGAATATAAACCAGTTAAAATTATTAATATAATTCCTAATTGTGATAATTATGATGAAGATAAATATACTCTTCAATACATGCAACGATATGGGATAGATAATGTAAGAGGTGGGTCTTTTACAAAATATATATTGGAATATTCACAAATAAAAATTATTAATACAATGTTAAAAAGCAATAATGATATGTGTTTTAAATGTGGAAAAAAAGGGCATTTTGCTGATACTTGTTTACATAGTAAAGTAACTGTTGATACTACTTATTCACATACTGATAAATTATTGAAATGTGAATATTCTCACAATGATACATTATGGGAATGTGAGTATTGCGGAAAAGAATTTAAGACAAAAAAAGGTTGTTTATTTCATGAAAATATTCATTGTAAAAAAAAACATATTGATTATTATAGCAACACTGATGAAGATAATGATGAGTATGAAGAAGCATCATATAATTACATAGGGCATCAACATCGACATCATCGTGAACGACAACATATACGGTCTTCTGTCGGAGATCATAATAAGTCAAATAAAAAAACAAAATCTCAATGTTATAGATGTGGTAGATTAGGGCATTATTCTAAGTCTTGTTATGCTAAAAAGCATATAAATGGCTATTACTTATAACAATAATAAAATTATAAAAAATCGTATATTTTTTATAATTAATAGCTAATATTTGGTAGTAATCGATTACCATTTATTTTTTTTTACATTGATAAGGGGTCCTTTCTTTTTTCTTGCTGCGTTGGCGTCATATTGCTCTTCTTCATCATCCGAACCCAATCCTTTTGACATTTCCCAAAATTCTTTCGCTCCCAATCTAAAGTCATTGTGTGATGTTGCTTTATACCAAAATATTTGGTCTTCTAATCTGTTTGATTTTGAATTGTTTGATATTACTAAACATTCATAATTTTCGGTGCATTGATCCATTACTTGGCAAAAACTTTCAAATGTAGCAAACATCCCGGCAAAATTTTCATATATTCGTTTACGATTATTGATATAGGGTTCGCGCAATATAAATGTATAATCT
>Ga0255754_10000646_pt1 | contig 27530 bp, 16 predicted proteins | sample 101ome_22_FD_179954 | JGI IMG/M metagenome (GOLD analysis project Ga0255754, IMG submission 179954) | Coastal salt marsh microbial communities from the Groves Creek Marsh, Skidaway Island, Georgia - 101412BT metaG (version 2) | ecosystem: Environmental > Aquatic > Marine > Intertidal zone >... | reverse complement strand
CCAGTCAAGTTCAGGGTCGCCGGGGGGGCAGAGGGGCAGGTGCCAAGCGACAAGTGCGCCGCGGGCAAGGTCGATCCCCCGAGGCCCGGCGCCTGGCGGGGGCGCAAGCGCGGCAACGACGGCAGCGCCCGACCGACTCCACGCCACGGCAGCCACGGCGAGACCGCGGAGTCTCGGCAGAAGGGAGACGGGGGGCACCAGCAGTGCCTCAACTGACGGCTCGCCCCGGGCATCGGCGAGGGCGGCGCGCCCTCCGGCGAGGGCCTCGGCCGACCGCGCCTCGGCCGCCAGGTCGGCTCGGTCCAGGTCCCGCTCAGGCACAGCGCCGGCCGCCGCGGCGCCGGCGTCGTCGTCGGCCCCCCCGACGCCAGCAGCGCTGCGGCGGCGCCCCCCCCCAGGGCCAAGGAGCCACTCAGCCGGGTCCCGCGCGCGGACGACAGCCCATGCCTCGGACTCGGCCTCGGCCTCGGCCAGCGAACGAAGAACGGCGCGGAGAGCCCGCGGGGGCGGGTCCGAGGCGAGCGACGCCGCAATGCCAGGCAAGGCGGCAACGGCAGCGGCACGGCGTCGCGCAAGCTCGTTGTCCCCGATGGACGCCAGGGCGCCAGCAGGCGAGGCCTGCACTTCTACCGTCTTCCTGCGAAGCGCAGCCGTCACCAGGCCCACGGTGCGCGTCTTGGGGCGGGGGTCCGTCTGCGCCTCTGTCGAGGCCAGGGGCAGGGCTCCGGCGCGCCGGGGCGACGGGCCCGCGTCTTGCTGCCGAGCGTCAGCGTCGTCGGCCGTTTCCACGCTCGGGCCCTCGCCTGGTACGACGCCGGGGCGAATTTCACTCTGCGAAGAAGTAAACGTTCGGGGGGGCGGGGTGGCAAAGAGCCACGTCGGACACGACGCATCTCCCCGCGCACCCGCATGCGGCTCCACTCACTCGCCTTGGCGCCGCCCGTCTCGGTGTCGGCCCGCCCCACCCCGGAGCACGGCATCACGCGAGCCGGGCGTTCCTTAAAAACGGCTCGATCGCGCGAGGGAGGGCCAGCGGGCGCCTTGCCCTTGCGGTACAGCATCACGTGACAAGCAGGCGAACGCGGCGAGGCTGGCCGGGCGGCCGGAACTGCTCGGGTCTCTTGGTCGCGAGCTCTGTCGGCGGCGGCACTCTTTGCCCTCTCACGCCCTCTGATTTTCGATCGCGTCGGGATGCGGCATCCTCAAGAGCGTCCAGCCAAGCGCCTCCCCTGCCCCCAAACGAACTGCGCTTTGAGCCCCGACTGGCGGCGCTGGTCCCGGACGCGGCCAGAGTGACGCGAGGCGCCTGGTGGCGCCGAGTCGTCCGCGACCGGTGTTTGCAGTGGGCAGCGACCAGGGACTGTCCGACTGTCGGCCGTGGCGCGCTCTCGGGGAGACGCGTCCAAATGTCTCTCGATCCGCACCTCTTCCAGCCGGGACTGGTATACCAGGCAAGAGGAGAACTTATCGGGATGTTGCTGCGATGACATGGGCTCCCATCGGCCTCAATCTCATCGATTTGGCCGATGACAAGAAAGTCGTACCGAGCACGATGCCCACCCTTGGCCCCGACCATCTCCCCCAGCTGTTCCACCTCCTGCACCGGCGCACCTCCACCGGAACCCCTCCCGCCATCCGGGTGCCCGACACGGTAATCCTGGAGTCGGCCCCTACCGGCGGGGTCCCCGGGGCTGTGCCTGGCCCTGGTGCCCCCCGCGTCTGGTACTTCACGTCGATCAAGGAAGGGGGTCGCATTCTGCGCAAGAGCGCCGCGCGCGCCACGGATGATGAGCTTGTGAGGCGATGGTCGCTTCGGTGCCTCGACCACGCCGCGGGTCCCTGCGCCACGCTCTGGTGGCCCGATCAGGACATGCGGGGCGTAGAGCCCGAGGGATACCTCAAGGCCAGGAGGCTGGACCGTGACGACGATGCCCCTCTGGGGTGCCCGACCCATCCGCCCGCCTCCCGGGGCGAACCTCTGCTCGGGTCGGCGGGAACCGTCGGCGCTGGCCCGCCGGGGACCCTTATGCCCGTGACGGCGCTCCGCTACCTGTCGTGCGAGGAGCTAGACGCGATGCTGAGCCGTGACTGGCCACCGAGTCGGGGCGTGTTGCAGCGGTGGGTCCCCCCTCCGGCGGGAGCCGAGCCCTACGAGGTTGTCTACCGGGCCCAGTGGACGGCCGGGGGCGTGCCATCGCGCGACGGGTCGGATGGTGGGGGGGGAGGGCAGTCGCGGGGACGCTCGGACGGCGTCCCCCAGCTCGACCTCGAGCGCCGGACGTGCCGCCTGCCCCTCCCTGGGCTCGATCTTACGGCCGAGAGATTTGCGCGCCCCGAGGCCCGACTTCCAGGCACCAGCGGAGGCGGCTGGAGCGACGACGATGAGGGCGAGGGTGGGGGGTGCCGGAAGGAGCCGCGGTGGGACGGAAAGTCGGCGTACGAGAGGGCCGAGTACCCTAAGGGATGGACGGCGGGGTCTGCGCCCGACAAATCCAGTGGCCGCGGTCTCGTGGGTGGTACGACGACATCAAAACTGCGCCGGACGGGGGCCGTTGAGGGCGCCATTGCGGGTGACGCCCCCGAGGGAGGTGGCCGCCAGGGTGGGGGCCCAGGGGGCCTCGCTGCCGCCCGCCCCCCCCCTCCCTCTGGCCCTCGTGCGGTCGCTGACCGAGACGCCCGCCTCGTCACGTGGGGAGGGCCGCCCGGATCCAGTCGTCTCGACCGGCCCGCGTCGTCCACTCGAGAATACGTTCTGTGCCGGAGGGCGTGTGAGGCTGTTGCCAGTCATGTCAGCGAAGTCTTCACGGGGGCGTGGCGTGTTGCCCGCATGACGCTCTACCTCAAGATTGGCCCCGGGGGAATCGCTATGGCTGCGGCGCGGGCTACTGACGGGGCTGACGTCGGCGCGCCCCGTGCCAGTCGCATGTCGACCCCTGGTGATGGTCTCGGGGGCGGGGGGCGCTCCTTCGAGCGGCAGGCGTCGTGCGGGGCCATGGCCGACTGGGCGCCCTACCTCCTTGCGTGCACGCGGCTCGAGGTCGCCGGCGGGGCGGGCCGGGCCTCTGCCCCTGACCGGCCTCTCTCACTCCGGTCGGCCCCGCTCGTTGCCCTCGCGCGCCGCGCCGCTCCGGGGGCCGCGGGTCACGGGCTCCTGGCATGCTGCCGGTGCGGAGATCTCTTTCCCCTATCTGACCACACCCCAGGGGGGGTTGACCTCGGCTCTCTCATCGACGAGTACGAGGGCCGCGTCGCGGCGGGCGAGGCCGACGCCGGCCGCCGCCGGTGGCTCCTTGCCCAGCTGCCCCCAGCTGTGGCCAGGGCGGCTCCCGCCCTATCACGCAAGGCGTATCTCGCCGGACGGGGCGGCCCTGCGGTCAGGTCCCGGCGGGGCGCTGCATGCTCGGGGTGCGGCCGGGCCGTGTCGTCCTTCCGGGCCCGGTGGCTCGAGGAGGCTGCGGCCCGGCAGTCCCGCGTCGACCGGGAGAGGGCGCGGGAGCGTGTGGCGCGGCGCGAGGACGAGGAGCGCCGCAAGTACGAGGCCCTCAGGCGGGCCGAGCGGGAGCGGCGCGAGGACGCCGAGATTGAGGCGGCCCTGGCGGGCACGCGCCTGGCAGAACCAGGCGGTGGCGTTGAGGAGGGCAAAGAGTCGACATCGGCTGTTCTGCGGATGGGCGTGGAGACGCGGCCGGCTGAGGCGACGTCGGGGCCGGGGCTCTCCGACCGACCAGGGGTCTTCATTCCTAGCGGCAAGCCGCCCGAGCGGGCCCTAGTGTCCTTGGCAGCCGCGCCGCCGGCGTACTGGGGGGCGCTTTCTGCACGCAGGCGACTCACGGCCTCCGAGCAGCGGGCCATCGCTGACAGACTCTCAAAGCACCCGGAATGGAGGCCGCCCGAGCTGCCGCCCATGCGCGAGTGGTTGGTCCCGAGGGTGGGCGAACCCTCGACCCTAAACCCAACGGGGCCGGACGATCGGTCGTCCCGGGCCGAGGGAGAGAGTCCAAGCGAGAGGAGCTCGAATCTCATTGCCGACCACCAGGCATCTGCGAAGAAAGGCGGCGGCTCTCCGATGCGGAACTCTTCGCGTGCGAGCAAGATCGAGGCGCTGCGAGCGACCTACGGGGCGATAGAAGGCGCCTCGATGCGCGCGTCACAGCGCTCATCGAGAGCCGAGGGAATTCGGCCTCCTCCACAGGGCGACCGCTTGGTCGCCCGGGGCCGCATGTCCGAAACCGGCACACCGGCGCACCGGCGCGCCTCGATGGTGCAGCGCCTAGCCTCGTCGATGATTGAGGAGGGGGTGGAGGTGCCGACCTCGCCAGGTCGCCCCTGAGGGGTTCCAGCGGCAGCGCGGGGTCGCGCTGCCACTGAGCCTTGTACGTGTTTTTCGAGTCAACACAGTGACGGCAGACGAAAAGTCAAGTTGCCCATCCGGCAGCCGCTCGCCGACCCGTTACGGCGCGGTCCCCCCAGACGTCAGCAAGACCCCGAACGCCTCACCTTGCCCTACGCCATGGCCGAGGAAGCGCGCGAAAGCGACGTGACACGCCCGGCCGGTCGGAATGCAGGGAGCGATGCCTCCACAGCGTCCTCCTCCGTTCTTGAAGCGCTCGCTCGACAGATTGACGAGCTGATTCCGGGATCAGACGCCGCGTTGGAGGCAGAAGAGCTCCTCAGGAAGATGAGGAGCCTCGTATCCGCACCCCCGATGACGGCAAGGACGAGGCCGCCACGAAGCCACCACCGCCGCCGCTGCCGATGCCTACGCCGCCCGATCCGGCAGACGTCCCATTCCTACATCGCAGGCTGGACAGCTGGCCGACCTCGATCTAAGTCGCCCCCCTCCGCTGACCTCGTTGGAACTGCCGCCCCTCCCCGACTCGCAAGCGGCCCGTGGCGTCGCCGGCTACGCTGCGGCCCTTGCCGCCGATAGAGCCGGCCCCGCTGAAGTGGCCGCAGCCGCGGCCGCTGCGGCCCTGTCGTCCTCTGAAACAGTTGCGGAGGACGATGAGGCGATGCTCGACGACGACTATCGGCGCGAGGGATCTCGCTGGCGGGCCGACCTGGCGACCTACCGCGAGCGACTGGCGCAGCGTGTGATGAGGGCGTATGGGCTGGGGACGTGATAAATTTCAGCAACCTGCCGCTATTCCCATTTTCAGTCGTAGCCCCTCGCCGCCCCCTCTTCGCGCGCGGCGCGCTTTTCCTCCTCGACGTAGTTCCGACTCCCCTGACGGCGACAAGGCGGATTCGAGGCAGGTCGGAGCGGGGCTGGTCGTGGCAACGAGGCTCGAGGTGCGCCCGCCTTTGGCTCTTCTCGCCTGCTGCCCCGTGAGCCGTTTGCGCTTGTCGCGAGCGGTGCGGTCGCCAAGATTTCCTCGGCGCAGACGGGATTCTTCTCGGCGCTGCTCGGCGAGCCGCGCCGCCGCCGCCGCCGCGACGCGCGCCGCCGCCGCCACCTCATCAGTGGACGAGGGTGCGAGGACCTCATCTGGCCCCACCTCCGCGGCCTGCCTGCCCCACCCCCACTGGTCGTCCGCAGCCGCCGGCGCGGGTACCAGCAGGACCGAAGGGCCCGCCCTCAGGCCCGCCGCGCGCAGATCGGCAGTCGTGAGCTCGGGGGCGGTGGAGACCTTCCTGCCGGAGGTGGCCTTCCCAACGGGTGTGTCGGCGTCGGCATCGGTGTCACCGCTCGAGCCGCCGGACGACTCTGAGCCACTGCCGGAGTCACTGCCACCGAGCAATGCTGCCTCGTCGTCCATGCTGTTGGGCGACAGCTGCCTCGCGGGGCTGGACGGTCGGTCTTGCGCGGCTCCAAATAGGAGGTCGACTGAGAGACGATCTGCGCGCACTTCCTCGGCCGACGGCCCTCCTCGCTGTCACTGGGGTGGAGAAACTACCCCAGGTCATACACCACCGCTCAGGAAAGTCGACAGGCGAGACGGCGCGTGACGTCTTCGGCACCAGTGTTTCGACACGGGGCGGGCGTGGTCGGTCCCGCCGAGCTCCCGCCTCCTCGGCGTCCGAATCTTGCGTCGCACGATCGTTGCGATGGTTCTCGTCTCGCGTCAAGGCTCGCCGTGTGCGCGGTGCCCCAAAGAGCCCGGCCCTGGAGCATCAGTGCCGCGCCACGCTGCGCCCTTTTCTCGACTCGCATGCGCCACCGCCTCTTTCCAAATGATCTCTACGGGAACCTTGTGTCCATATTGTGCTCTTGGTCCCCGCCTCCATCCCTCCTATCTCCTCCACCGCGACCCCACCTCCGACCCTCTCTCGCCCTTGACCCTCCTGCCCCGCCCGCCTCAGTCAGCCGCGGCCGGGAGCCCCCCCACCGTCACGCCCCGGGAGCTGGCCGCCATGCACATCAAACAGGTTATCATCGAGGGCTTCAAGTCGTACAAGGAGCAGTTTGCGCTCGAAGAGTTCAGCCCTCGGCTCAATGTCGTCGTGGGCGCTAACGGGTCTGGCAAGTCCAACTTCTTCCATGCCGTGCGGTTTGTCCTTACTGACATCCACGTGCAGCTGCGTGCGGAGGATCGTCGATCTCTTCTCCACGAGGGCGCGGGTCACGCGGTACCGCGGGCGACAGTCGAGGTGGTCTTTTGCAACCGCGACGGCCGGCTCCCGATCGACCGGGATGAGGTGCGTCTCAGCCGCCGTGTCGACCTGCGGGGCGACTCCTTTTCCCTAAACGGCAAGGCAGTCAACCGCGAGGAGGTGCAGTCGCTCCTCGAGTCGGCAGGGCTCAGTCGGGCTAACCCGTACTACGTGGTGCAGCAGGGTCGCATCACGCAGATGACGACGATGACGGACCCCCAGCGCCTAGACCTGCTCAAGGAGATCGGGCGAGCGCGAGAGGGAGAGGCTCGACTGGCCCCACAGCCGCTGCTGCTCCCGCCGCTGTAGCGCCCACCGCCGCGACCGCCCACTCTCCACCCCCCGACCCACCGCTGTTCCTCTCCTCCCCCCCCCCAGGGGCACGCGTGTGTACGAGGATCGGCGCCGGGAATCGCTGCGTCTGTTGCGCGAGAGCGAGGGCCGGCGGGCGCAGGTCGCTGAGGTCGTTGCTGACCTCGACGGCAAGCTCACTGCCCTCGAGGACGAGCGGGAGGAGCTCAAGGCGTTTCAGGAGGTGGACCGGAAGCGGAGGGCGATGGAGTGGCTGACGCTGGACCGGGATCTGGCCGACACGCGGCGGGCGATTGAGGCGCTCGAGAAGGAGCGCTGTGAGGCCTCGGCAGCGGGGGCGGTGGCCGCGGCGACAGCCGACGAGGCGCGGGCCGCGGCCGAGGCGGCCGCCGGCCAAGCGCGAGGCCTGTCGACGGAGCGGGAGGCGCTTGTGCGCGAGAAGGACGAGGCAGCTGCGAAGCGGAGGGCGGCCGTCGAGGCCCTCGCGCGACTCGACCTCGAAGTGTCTGAGGCTGCCGAGGCGCGGAGCCGGACCGAAGCTGAGCGGGCGCGCCTCGCCGAGGAGGAGGACGCGCTGGAGGGGCGCCTGGCGGCAGCCCAGGCCACGCTGGCGGCGTCGACGTCGGCCGCTGTCGAACGCGAGGCGGAGGAGGCCGCTGCGCGGCGCGAGCTCAGCGAGCTGACGCGCCGCATGGCCACCCTCTATCAGCGCCGGGGTCGGTCCCAGCAGTTTGCATCGGCCCAGGAGCGCGACGTGTGGCTTCGTCGCGAGGGTGCGGCACTTGACGCGGCGGCCGAGGCAAAGGCTGGGGCCCTCAGAAAGGAGGAGGAGCGTGCTGCGGCGCTCCGCCGCGACGAGGCTGCCGGCCGGGCGCGGGCCGACGCGGCGCGTGAGGCCATGGCAAGTGTCGCCGACCGGGCCGCCGCCTCCCGCAGGCGTCGCACCGAGCTCGAGGACGAGCGTGATCGTCTCGCCGAGGCTCGCCGGGCAGCGTGGCGGGCGCAAGAGGATGATGCGCGTGCCCGCGCTGCCCTCGCTGACGAAGTCCGCGCCCGGCAGGAGCGGCTCGAGCGCACAGTGCCCCGCGAGGTCAACCGCGGCCTCGCGTCCGTCCGCCGCCTGGCCCAGGAGCACGCCCTCCCCGGCGTCCACGGCACCGTCCTCGAGCTGATTGACTGCGCCGAACACCTCCAGACTGCGGTTGAGACAGCCGCGGGCGGCGCCCTCCTCCACGTTGTTGTTGACTCGGATGAGACAGCTGCGCGCCTCGTACAGCTCCTCGCGCAGGAGCGCGGTGGCCGCGTCACCTTCATCCCGCTCAACCGGGTCCGGAGCGAGCCCGTGTCATTTCCGGACAAATGGGGTGACGGCGTCGTGTCACTTCAGTCGCTCCTTTCGTACGATGCCCGTTTCGAGCGGGCCATCGCCCATGTCTTTGGCCGGGCTGCTGTGTGCAAGGATCTCGATGTGGCTACCGCCGCGGCCCGGGAGACGCGGCTCAACTGTCTCACGATGCAAGGCGACCAGGTGTCGCGGCGGGGCGCCCTCACGGGTGGTTTCCACGATGCGCGTCGCTCGCGTGTATCGGCAGCACGTGGCCTCCGTGAGGCTCAGGCCCGCGTTGCGGCCCTCGGTGAGGCCGCCGCGGGGCGCGACGTCATTCTTCAGCGCGTGGAGCGCGACCTGACGGCGGCGTTGGGAGCGCTCGAGCGCCTTAAAGTCGAGTCGGGCCGTGCCAGTGAGGGCGTCGCCGACCGAGCAGCCGACGTTGACGAGGGTGAGGCCGCGGCGCGCGAGGCCGCCGCTGCTGCCTCGGCGGCCGAGCGCGCCTGCGAGGCCGTCCGCGCCGACCTCACCGACCTCCGCGCCCGGACGGCCGACCTCGAGGCGGAGATTGGTGCCCCATGGGGCGTGGGCTTGTCACCCGAGGAGGACGCCGAACTTGCCCGGCTGCAGAGCCGCGAGCGCGACCTTCAGGCAGCGGCCAACGCGGCCTTGGCGGCCGCCGTTGGGGCGCGTGCCGAGGCAGAGGCGGCCGAGGGGGACCTCTCTGGCAATCTCGGGAGGCGCCAGGCTGAGCTTGCGGCGCGGCGGGCGGCGGTGGCAGCGACCGAGGTGGCGACGGATTCGACGGAGGTCGTCGAGCGTCGCCTCGCCGAGGCGCGCGCTGCCGCTATGGCCGCCGCGGAACGCGCCGCCGCCGTTGCCGCCCGGCTCCAGGAGCTCGACGACGCCGCGGCCGAGCCCGCCAAGGCCGAGGAAAAGGCTCTGGCTGAGGCCACTGCGGCCGAGGCTGCCGCCGACGACGCCAGGCGCCGCGGCGACCGAGTTGCTCACAGGCGGTCGGCCGCCCTGGCCCGCCGAGATGACCTCGTCCGTCGCATTCGTGCCCTCGGGAGCGTCTCGGCCGACGCCTTCCAGGAGATGCACGCCATGACTCCTGAGGAGCTCGCTGAGGGGCTCCGCACCACGGCTGCCCAGCTCGCTGCCATGGGGCCGGTCAACCAAAAGGCCCTTGACCAGTACGACGGCTTTTCTGAGCAGCGCAAGGAACTCCGCAACCGCCTGGACAAGCTCATCGAAGGGGACGGTAAGGTCCGGAAGCTCATCGGCACCCTCGACCTACGCAAGCACGAGGCCGTCGAGCGCACCTTCAAGCAGGTAGCAAAGGCCTTCCGGGAGACGTTTGCCCAGCTCGCCCCTGGCTCGCGGGCTGAGCTTGTTATGGTCCGCCGGGTCGCCGTCGATGGTGCCGACGGTGATGCCGAGATGGACGGGGACGGGAGAGACGGTGAAGGAGACGGCGTTGGGGCCGACGCCGGCGGCGTTCTCGAGCGCTACAGTGGGGTCAAGGTCCGCGTTTCCTTTGGCCTGGGCGAGACTCTCGTCCTTCGGCAGCTGTCGGGTGGGCAAAAGACCTTAGTGGCCCTCGCCCTCATCTTTGCCATCCAGCGGTGTGATCCCGCGCCTTTCTACCTCTTTGATGAGATCGACGCGGCGCTGGACCCCCAGTACCGGGCGACGGTGGCGGCGCTGCTCAAGCAGCAGGCGCACGACCCCACTGCGCCGTCGCAGTTCATCTGCACGACCTTCCACCCGCAGCTGGCAGGGGCTGCAGACCGACTCTATGGAGTGTCGCACGCGCACCGGGTTAGCACGGTCGACGCCATCACGCGGGGAGATGCGCTGCGCTTTTTGCAGGCGGGGCCGGGCGACAGGGACGCGGCGCGTGACGCTTCGGACGCGGTGGCCGGTGGCGGGCGGGGTGGGGTACTGCGCAAGCGTCGTGCGGGAGTCGAAGTCGAGGAGGCGGCAGAACAACACGCCGAGGACGCGGCCATGGGGGAGGACGACGCCGTCGACTGATGATGTGACGCCTAGATCGTCATTGGCATGGGGGAGACGTGGGTTCGGTGCCTAGCATTGGCGCTTGAATGGAATCGTCTCGATCGAAACTCCTCCTGCTCACGCCCATTCGTCTCACTCAGCCGCTCAACCCTTCCGCGAGCTCATGCGCTTGGGCGGCGGCTCAGTATACCAGCAAACAATCTGGTCCACGCCGCCCGCCACAGCGACAACGTTGTTCCCCGCCCAGCAGACGCCCACGATGGGCGCCGACTGCCAAACGGCGTGGAGCTGGACGTCAAGCTCAGTCGCTCCCGGCGTTGGCGGGTTCCAGGCCATAACAGTCGCGTCCTCGGCGCACGAGAGAAGCGTGTCACGCTCCGGGTGCACGCAGAGCGTGGAAGCGAAGCGGCTGTGGGCGACGAACTCGGCGAGGGGCGCAAGGGTCGCAGCGCTGCGCACAGCCACAGTTCCATTGGACGTGAGGACACCGACCCAGTTGCCACGGAGCGCGAGACCCGCGACGCCCATGCCCTCGCCAAGACCCCTTTCGGGGTCGATCCCGGGCGCATCTGCCCCGACCATAGGATCGGGTGCTCTAGTCGCGACTGCCACCGCCGTGCCATTGGCGCAGTCAACGTCCCAGACGGTCACATCGCCAGCGTCGTTACCCGACACCAACGTGCTCCCCGCCCCGTCGGGCGAAGCCCCGCCCTTCCCTCTGCCCCCGCGTCCTTGTAAGTGTGACGTCAGCACCGTCACCGGCACCTCAGACGCCAAACCGCCAGTGATGCACTCTCCGGGCGAGAATCGGCCCTTGGCGTCGACCTTGAAGAGGTATATGAGGCCTGCGTTGGTCCCAAGTGCGAGGCCCTCGGACCCGTCGGTGCCGCGCACAAAACATACGCACGTAGCCTCGTGAGGCGCACCGGTTGGGCCACTGTACGAAGAAGGAATGGGCCAAAAGTACCGCAATCCGCGACGGTCACCAGTTCCCTCGTACACTTGCAGGCCAAGGGACGTGGCTAGCGCGATGAACGGACCGCCCCGTAGCACGCACGCACACAGGCCGAGGACCCGCCTCACTGTTTCCTCGGGACCGCCCTCTAGCTGGCAGACCTCGCGCGCCCGGGCGATGGGGCGCCCTTTACTGTCGCAGTCAGCTGGGTCGCCGCCCTCGAGGACGGACGCCAGGTCAACCTCGATCACGGACGTCTGGTAAAAACGACGAGGCGAGAGACGATCGTGGGGAGAGTGAAAAAGGAGATGATGGAAAATTCTCGGGATTGCCGTACGTGGAGGACGGCCGGCTACCACGGGAGGAGGGGCGTGATGACAAACGCCGGCGCACCGCCTTCACGGCCGGGCTTTTTCGTCGTCTCGCCGCGGCTGAGCTCGGGAAGACGCGACCGCACACGACGCTTCATGCCTGCTACATCGCCTCGCCTTGTGCGAATACATGAGCTTACCGTCCAGGTAGCACAGGTTTCCTGGCTGCGGCGACGGCGCCACCCGTAGCTTGGTCGTCGTGCGCCGACTTTCCAGCAGCGCCGTCTCCCCCGTCATCGCGCCACTCTGCTGGCGCGCGCCGCACCTCGGGCGGGCGGTCGCGGGCTGGCTGGTCGGGGGGAGTGGGCGGGGAGTCGTGGAGAGCGATGTGAGTTTACACAACGGCCGCCGCGGCCATGACCGCCATGACCGCTAGCAGCGCTCCAGTGACCCCAACGAATAGCGCCGACGACTCGTCCTCGCAAGCTCCGCTCTGGAGCACGGCCACCTGTCCGTCTAGTGAGGCTCGAACGGCGAGCTCGAGTCGACCCGCGGCATACGGAGGAGCGTATCCGCCTTCGCACCTGTCGCCGCAAGCCCGCCTGGTGACTTCGCCCGGGTCTGCCGTCTGCCAAGTCGAGACCCGGACGAGGTACCACAGCTCCGGCACCAGTCGAACGCGGACGGCGGCTCCAAGGGCGCGGCCCGTGGTCGGATCACGGCAACCCGGGCGCGACGTAGAGAGGTAAGCGACGGGAGCCCCCAGGTCGACCGAGGCCCCGCCATCGGCGTCCCGCCACGCCATCTCGATCCCACAGGACTGCTCCACCACGGCCCAGTCGGGGTCATCGTCGCCAGTTGGTAGACCAGGGGGATCAAAAGCATCAGTGCGCCCGAGATCGCACGCACCGGGGCGCCCGGAAAAGACGGTAAGCCCAGTGGGAAAGAGGGCGGCACTGCGACAGGTGTCGATGATGACTGAGCACTCATCGAGGTTGTCTGGGCACCCCGTCGTCGCGCTCAGCGCAAACCACACGTCGGGACCCGCTGGCGGATCAAGGGCTGCGTCAAGCGAGCTCGCGGCGGCGTGTCCCGTCTGAACGGCACGGGCGGGGCAGGCGCTTGGGCTAGGGCCGGCATCTGAGCCGGGGAGGGCGAGGGCGAGGTCGGCCACCTCATATACGTAGGCCTGGGCCGACGACACGGGCCACGGGGTCGCGGTAGTAGGCGTCATTGCGGGAAGGGCAGCCGCAAGAGTGCCGTCGAGGACAACAGGCCGAGAGGCAGATGACCCAAGCGGGGCACGGCGGTCGACAAAGGCGACCGACCGGAGGCCACCATCGAGGAGGGAGTTGGCTGACGATGTAAGTAGATCCAGAAAAGCGACGGGCCCCGCGCCACCGGCGATAGGGCCGCGAATCTTGCCGCCGCCAAGGATGTCGCCAAGGTTCCCAACACGCAGCGACACAGTCTCGCCCACTGCGCCGCTGTGGACGACCTCGACCGACGTCCCAATACTTGCGCCGTTCCCGTCAAGGAAGGCCAGGCCGGGGTCGTCGAATGCATCCCCATCGCTCCGGCGGTCATCCCAGGACCGGGGCGCGAGGGTGGCGCGCAGCGTCACGGGCATGTCAATGTCGTGGTCTGCGGCGCCCACCGAGAGGCCCACAGAGACAGTCCACGACGTGGCCCCCCCGTCTTCGACGTACACCGTGCCGGACGAGCTCGTCAAGGCGCCCGCCGTCACCGAGACGGTCAGAATGCCGCGGTCGAGGCGCGCGGGGATGTTGACGCATGGTCCGCCCGTGTCCTCACCTGCAGCACACTTCATGTCGCCCACGAGGGCGAGGCGCGTCGTTAGGGCAGGCGCGCGGGCCCCTGCGGCCGATGGCCAGACCCATTTCGACGTGGACCAGTCAGCCAGGTACCCGGAGCTGCCAGTCGGGGGTGGCGTATGACCGCGCACAGCGGACCCAGCAGCACGCACCACGGCACGGCGGGCGGCGTAGGCTCCGACGTTTGGGTGAGCCGACATGTGCACTGCCACAAGCCCAGCGACAAGGGGAGAGGCGAAGGACGTTCCCGTCTTCTTGGCGAAGCGATCGCTTCCCGGGCACTTCACTCTGTCGCCGCAGGCACCCCAGACGTCCACGCCCGGGGCAAAGAGATCGACACAGGGCCCGATGTTGGATGCGGCCCGGACTTTGTCCTCCCGATCGGATCCACCGACCACAAGCGCCGTCGTGTATGGGGGGTAGGCGTACTCACAAGCATCGAGCCCGTCGTTGCCCGCGGCAATGACGGAGACGACGCCAGCGTCGGCCAGCAGGTTCACGAGGCGCCCCTCAGTCGCCAATGAGCCGGGGAATGCGATGGACATGTTGACGACGCCCGGCTGGCCTGCTGGGTGCTCGTCAAGAATGGCACCCAAGGCGGCCGTAAAGACAAGAATCGAGGAGTCACCGTTGGCCCCGACAGCTTTGACGTTGCGGACGAGGGCGCCGGGGGCAACGCCGGTCCGGAGGCCCGCTGCAGCACTGGCGACGAGCGTCCCGTGACCCTCCCACGAGTCGTCGCACGGATTGACCACCCCCGCTGCGAGGTCCGAGGAGAAGAGGGCGCAGTAGAGGTCGGTGACACGCGTACCCCCGGATCCGTCCGAGAACTCGTCGTGGTCCCGCCGCACCCCGGAGTCGACGACGTAGATGTACACGCCCGACCCGACTGCGCTCTGCGAAAAGGCGCCGTCCAGGCGTGAGGCGCCAAGCGCCACGACAGAGTCTTCGTTCTCGGGTAAGCGGCTCGCCGACCAACCGGTGGGAGACGCAACGACAGGGCCGTCGAGCCTGTCCAGTGCCCAAAGGTCGACTGTGTCGGCGCCCTGCGCGAAGGAGCTGCCGCGTGTTGTCTCGGGCCACGTAGCTGCCCGCCGCCGTGCAGGGTCCGGAGGCGGGGCGGCAGCGACGTATCCAGATTCCTCCGGAGCGTCATATCTCACGGCGAGGTCGGCCTCGAGCCGGAATACGGCGGCGCCGCGTCGTACCGTCCACGCTTCGGCAGCGCGCCGCGTCGCGGCAAGGCCCGAGGCCAGAACGTTGCGTCCCCCAGCGCGCACCTGGGCCGTGCAGAACGCGCCTTCCTCATTGTCCTCGCACGCAGCTGCGACATCCTCAAATGCCACGCCGTCAGCCCACCACACGACCCACGAGAACACAACGTTGTCATCAGTTGCCTCGATGTTGTCCTCGGCGGCGCTGCGGCGCCCTACGCAGTGGGGAGAGAACGACACGCCGGGAGCAAACGGGTGTCCGAGACGCAGGCCAGATCCTTCCTCGATCGCGGATTCTCGCTCCACGCGCATCGGGCAACCCTCGGTGAGGCCGCGTCGATGAGGTCTGCAGGGGTTGGGCGGACAGTGTTGGACGAGGCCAGCAGAGCGAGCCCGGACGCGTGAATCCGCCAGACGAAAGCTAAAGCCCTCCAACATGCTCGCCTGATCTCTGAAGCTGCGCTGCATCTCACCAAAGCAAGCGCTGACGCCGCAAAGAGCCAAACGAGGAGCACAGAAAATGGCACAGCCGTAGCAGCTGTCCGGCTCAGTTTCCTACGACCCTCCCGGGGCATTAGGCGCCGGCTACCCTTCCCGATAAACCCGAGGATCGGGTGGTGAGTGGCGCAGGTGGCAGGTGAGCTTCAGAGCCCCGCGGAAACTCACTTTCCACTCTCCGTAGGAATGGGGATGACAACTTTTGACCTCTCCCGCCAAACTACGGGACCGTGAACGCCGCTGGCGGTATGGGATCCGAATTCTGCGACCGAAGTTCCTCACCAGACCGTCGATTGCGCTCCCGCTCCCGGTCTCGCTCTCCGGTCGGGCGCGGCGGCGGTGGCGGCAGTGGCGGCGAGGTTGGTCTGGGAGGGGGTCCCGCCGCGACGGCTAAACCTGGTCTCGCCGATCGCCTCACAGCGTGGCGCGCGTTGGCCGAGGCGCGACGAGGGAGCGTCGGACTGGCGGTCGGAGGCGGAAGAACCGCTGTCGGCGGCGCAGCAACGACTGAGGCCGATGGTGCCGCCACGTTGACGCACGTCGTTGCTGACTGCGGTGGCGCGGTGGGCACCGACCCCGGCTCGGTCTCCGGCGTCCTACCTGTCCGCCACCGCGCGACCTGGGCGCCGTCGTTCGTGCCCGGCGCTCCAGCGGCTTCGGCAAGCGATGCCTTGGCCATGGCGTCTGCTGCGGCAGCTGGTGTGGCGGCGGCGGCGGTGGCGGCGGCTGGCGCGGCGCCGCAGCCAGCCGCTCCCGACGACGACGACGGGTCTCCCGACGAGCTCGACGCATTCATGGCGGAAGCCGTCCTTCCCGAGGTTCGCGAGCGCGAGCGAGTGGAGGCAGAGGCTGCGGCTGAGGCGCGCGCAGCCCTGGCCCGGCGTCTCGCAGCAGGAGGCCGCGTTCCCCTCCTAGCCGAGCTCGAAAAGGACGACGAAGACGAGACCCCCGACACCACGGTGGAGGTCGACGCCAAGCGCATCAAATTCGTGATCGGGCGAGGGGGGAGAGGGGGGATGGAGGTTGGGATGGGGCAGGGATGGGGCATTACTCTGCATGCTGATGCTCCACACCTACACCTGCGCCAACACCACCACCGCCCACCCGACCACTCTCCCCGTACCACTCTTTTTGTCCCTCCCGCCCGTCCGCGACAGGCCCGGAGGCGAAAAAATTCGCGAGATCGAGAAGCTCTCGGGTGCACGCGTGCAGGTGGTGCGTTCCGAGGCTGCCCTGACCCAGGCCTTTGGCGTGGGCGCACGCACAGCTGGGGCGGCGGCGGTGATGGCCGAGAGGGAGGCGGCCCGCGCTGCTGCCGGGATCTTCGTCGATGGAGGCGGCAAGGGCAAGGTTGAGGAGGCAGGCAAAACTATTACCGCTGGCGGTGTCACCACAGCCGCCGACCCCCGGCGGTTTGCCGAGGAGGCCCTCGCCGCCGCGCGGCGTGCCAGTGGGGCGACGACAGCTGCGGCACGTGTGGCGGCGATCACCCACGCCCCTGAACATAACGCTCCCTTCGTGACCATCCACATCTACGGCACTGCTGAGGCATGCGACCGGGCTCGGGAGCTGGTTGCGGACGCGGCCGCCGGTCTCGAGGCCAAGCGCGACAGGTTGCGGCAGAGGGCATATGACAAGAAGCGCGAGGCACGGAGGCGGGCGCGCGAGCTCTACTGGCAGCGGCACCGGGCCGACTATGAGGCCCTGGGATGCACCCCAGGCACGCCCAAGTCGCAGCTCCGGAAATCCTACCGCGCCCTTGCCCTCAAGTGGCACCCGGACAAGCACGGGGGGTGCGCGGCAGCGGCTGCCAAGTTCCAGATGATCCAGGCCGCTTTCGACGCCCTCATGTCTACTGACGAGTCCGAGAGTCAGGCGCAGCTGCCAAGCCAGGCAGGGGAGGGGGGGGGGGGGGGGGCGGGGGGGGGGGGGGGGGGGGGGGGTGGGGGGTCAGAGTAGGACGATGAAACCGATTTAACTGTGTTAATCCCATTCACTCCCATCCCCGCTCCCCCCATCCTCCGGCAGCACTGACTTGGCGCCGTGGGCGGCATTGTATTCGTCGTAGCGCACAATGTCGCTGGGCTTGACGCTAGGCTGCTGCACGCGCACGGCGCGTCGAAAGTCAGCGAGAACGACAGGTCGTAGATCCTCCGCCATCAGAGCCGCAGCGGCGGCGCCTGAGCCCTCACCTGGCGACGGTACCCCAGGGGCGCCGCCCTCTCCCCCAGACTTGCGGCCCCGGGCGAAGGCGTCGCGGACGGGACCCTGGCACGCTTCCTGAACGAGGTGTCTGAGGTCGCTTCCCGAGTAGCCGTGGGTGCGCTCAACGAGGCGATCAAAGTCGGACTCAGAGAGGTCGGACGAGATGCCGCGGAGGGCGCCAGCCATGAGGGACCGCCGTGCCGTGGGACAGGGTAGAGGCAGGTAAAGCTGCTTGGGGAGCCGGCGCCGCGCGGCCTCGTCCAGCTCCTCAGGCCGGTTTGTCGCCCCCACAACGAGCACCCGGCGGCTCGCCGACTCGGGTCCGACGCCCTCCATCTGCACGAGCAGCTCGGTCTTCATCCGCCGCGACGCCTCATGCTCGCCACCGTCGCCGCGGCGGGCACTGAGCAGGGCGTCGATCTCGTCAAGGAAGATGACCGAGGGCTCGACAAGACCCGCCACTGCAAAGAGGGTCCGCACGAGCTTCTCCCCCTCACCGATCCACTTGCTCGTGAGAGATGACGCGCTCACGGAGAAGAAACGCGCCTTGACGTTTGTGGCGACGGCTCGGCCCAGCAGACTCTTGCCCGTGCCGGGCGGGCCAAAGAGGAGGACGCCGCGAGCGGGGCGTCTGGCACCCGTGAAGAGGCCAGGGTTGAGAAGGGGCCACACCACGAGCTCCTGAACGAGGCTCTTGGCCTCCTCCTGGCCCGCAATATCGTCCCACCGCACGCCGTGCGAACCGTCGGTGGGCAGGCATTCGGCGCAGACGAGATCGATGAGGCGCGGCTCGAGAGAGGCCAGCTCCTTGGGCAGGGGGTCGGCTACCGACAGGCCCAGGACAGCAAGGCTGGCAGGTGCCAAGCCTGACGCCGGCTTGTCAGCGTCGCCACCCTGGGGCTCGCGGGGCGGAGCCTGGGCCTGGCCGTTGCCGTGACCGCCGCCAGGAGGGCCGCCACGGGGAGCAAGGGGCGGGACAAAGCCTCCGCGGACGCCAGGACCGGTGGTGCCCTTGCAGCCGCCCACGGCGCCATTGGCAGCTGCCGCAGGAGCACTGGCTTTCCCGCGGCTCCGGCCCTCTTCCTCCCGCATCCGCTGGCCCGCTGTGCGGAAGAGCGCTGCGCGCGCGTCTCTGACGGCCTCGACCGTGGGAGGGGGGTCGTGTGGAAGGCCACTCACGCCGGCAGCTGCAGCAACACGGCCCGCGACGCCCACATATCCATTGGGCCCCACCGGTGCTGCAGGAACCGGGGGACCCCCCGCCCAGGGACCCTCCTTCGGCGCCCACGCCCCGCCTCCGCGCTTGGCGTCCGCTGCAGCGGCGGCGGCGGCAAAGACAGGCGCAGGCCGGGGGGGGGGGGGGGGGGGGGCGCGCGGGGGGGCGGGCGGGGGGGGGGGGGGGGCAGGGGCAGCAGGCCGGGCCGGTGGCGAGGGGCGGTGCACCTGTGGCTGTGGGGCCAGAGCCGCGGTTGGAACCATTAACGGTCCGAGGATGGGGTCTGCCAAAAGGGCCGTCACGTCGATGATTGGCGGGTCGGGTAGGGTGATCTCGACCGCGGGCCCGTCAGCAGCAGCGGCGGGTGTGGCACGGGCGGCAACGGAAGCTCGGGCCACAGCCACGGCGCGCATGGCCCCAGCTCGCCGCCGCGCCGTGTCGCCAAGCCAGGCCAGCGCCTCAGCCTCTGCTCGCGCCGCAGCAAACATGCGCTGGCTTTCCTGAGCGCCTAACGCCGTGGGGCCGAGATGGCACCAGGGGGGCGATGACGTGCAAGGGTCCCGGGCGATGGCCGACACCACGCGGCTCCATTTTTCTGCCAGCGCGGCGGGCCCGATGCCTTCGCCACGGCCGCTCCCGCTTGCGCTCTCGGTCTCGGCCTCAGCACGCTGCGGGTCAGGGGGAAGGGCTGGGTATCGGGCGCAGTCTCCGTACATGACCTGGGGGTGCAGCTGAGGCCGCATGGCACGCTGCGGGCGCTGGGTTGCATAGCCGACGCGACGGTCGGGAAGGTGAGCGAGAGACGCCAGTTGAATACTGACTTGTCTTCACGACGGTCGAGATCAACGCCTCTCTCATCTTCGGACACGGGGCAAGGCGCAGGAGAGCGGCCATTATCGGGCGGCGAGCAGGGCCGCCTGGAGCGCATCGCCAAGAATCCCGACAGATCCGCAGTTCATCAAACTCGCCTCCGCTCGCACAGCCTCGGCATAGAGCCGGAACGGAAGAGACGTGGAGGGGTCCATCGTGAGAAGCGTGAGCCTGGGGGCCCTCGCAACGCTCGCGGCAGCGCCACGGCTCAGTCCGCGGCCGATTCAGGGGAGGGGGGCGGCGGCGCGAGGTCGACAGGGCCCGCTGGAGGAGGGGAGCGACGCCGAGACCTCTTGAAAAAATCGCAGGGACACGTTTCTCACATTTCCTCCCAGTCATCCTTGCCCGCTGCCGGCTCGCCCACCGGCTCGTCCGCCGGCTGGTCCGACGATGCCCCCTCCCCACCCGAGACAACGGCGCTTCCAACGACAGCCCAAGTGCCAGGCGCCAACCCGGGCCGCAGAGGAGCGTTCACCGCGCCGCGGCACATCGCAGTCCCGCAAGCACAGGGAAGGGCCTCGTCTCCGCTGAAGCGGTAGTCGTAGGTGAGCTCCTCTCCCGGGGCAATACTTCTCCGTGCAAGAAGAAGGACCGCGTCGCGGCGCGGCGGTGGGAGGCCTGGGACGGGCATGCAGGCGTGGCGCACGCCTGCGCCCGTCACAACCGAGCGGCTGACACAGTTTGGGTCGCACGAGTGGTTGAGGAGGTGGGCGAGGTTGCCGGCTCGCGTTGCGTCGACCATCTTCGTCCCGGCGGCGTCTAGCCGGAACACGTAAGTGCCGGCGCCGACCTGGGGATTGCGTGAGACAGGGAGGTATGGAACTTGGAGAGAGACGAGAATGGCATGGCAAAAGACGGCAAGCGCGAGACTTGGGCAGCCTCCTTCTCTCTTGCTCGCCGCGTCATCGTAAAGGCGCGTCTCCCGAGCCTCGGCTACTGTGTCCCGCACGATCTCCCCGCAATATTCGAGAACGACGTCGCCTGGGGCATGGGCGACCCGGGCGACTGCGCCCAGGCCATGGACGACGCTGCGCCCCGCGGAGAGCCTGTCCGAGACGGTTGCAGCGGCGGCGGTGATCCGGGCGTCGAGCGAGGGGGGTGGCGGGGCTGTGGGTCCAGGGTTGGTCGGGACACGGTGGGAAAGCCAGCGGGCGAGGGAGCCACGGCGGCGGGCAGCAGGAGGCAGGGGCGCGCCCACTGGGCCCGGTCGACGGTTCGACCAGTTGAAGTCCCAGCAACCGCCGCCGGCGCGACGGGCGAGTGGAGCCGCCCAAGCCTCCGCGGTGTCCATTCCCCGCCGTCGCCCTGTTGATACGACGGGTACGGCACGGAGACGCCCCGGCAGGCCGCGCCATGAGGGAGCCGAGGCAGCGGCCTCGTCAGGCGCACGAACGCCGCGGGGGCGGTAGTCGGCGGGAAGCGCGCGGGCGCGGGCCGCGTCGGGCACCCCCCACGGTTGGGGCGGGTGCGGAGCAGGCTGGGGCGGAGGAGAAAGAAGAGGAGGAGGCGGAGGCAAGGCACCCGTCGATGCCGACAGTAGCGACGGATGCAAGGTCAAAGGCGAAGAGGCAGGCGTGGCCGGTAGGACAGCAGAAGGGGAGTTGCCTGGAGGGCCAAGAAAGATCTCAGGCGGACAGAGGAGTCGTATACCACGGCCTGGGGTCGGATTGAGCATTCCGGGTCCTGGCCGATGCCGGGTACAATAAAGGCGTAGGATGCTCGCCGATTCCCAGGCCCAGGGGCCGAGAGCAGCAAGGGCGTCGCCATTGTCGCTGGGGCTTGCCAGCGCCACCGTTGTCGGCCGGGGCCGCTTTTTGCCACCCATTCCCCCTCTCTTGCCCCCGGGCGCGGTGGACGCCACAGATCCCGGCCCCGGACCGGCTGCGTCCATGCCACACACAGCAGCCGGCACCCGCCACTCCTCAAGACGCACGAGCCCCGCCCGTCGGGCGCAGAGAGGGTGCCAGGCCACAGTGCAAGTGGGGTGGGCGCACTGAACGGGCGCCGATCGGGGTGGGCCGCCGGTCGCTGCCGGGCCGCCTGGCCCCGAAAGGCTGCATCCCGAGCAGCGGAGGGAAACGCGTGCGCTTGGGATCGCATCGAGGCCCTCAGCCCGCCCGAGGTTCGAGGGGGGGTTGAATGTAACCGCCCGGGGCCGTACGAGAGCGACGGCGAGGGTCGGGGCGAGGGCCGGCACTATGGTCTGTGGAGCGAGGGCGATGGGGGCCGGGATCCTGACGCCCCCCACGACCCCTCCTCTGGGCTGGGGCGTCTCGCCCAACCCCGCGAAGCCTAGCTCGGGGCACCATAGGGCGCACGCTACATGGACCCAGCGAAGTCCACCGACGCCTCCCTTGCGGCCCGGGACTCGCTTGGCACCCGGCGGCGGGTCGGCGGCACGGACGAGGGCGCCGCCGATAATGGGGCACGCCTCGCACGCTGTGCGAGCGCCGGCACCGGCGCCAAGGATGGCACACGGGTCGCACCGCCACGGGTGGTCGGGGCGGGGGAGCGTCGGCTGAGGAAAGAGCGGCAGCCCATCGGGACCGGTCAAGAGGGGCGCGTCGGGGTCGGGCGGGCCGCGGGCGCCGTAGCATGAGGCATGGACAGGGGCCCGACACCCGTCGCACTGGAGGAGGAGGTCGCCGTCGACCTCGAGGTCCGTGTCGCACACAGAGCAGCGCCCGGGGTCGTCAAACATCGGATCTGGGGATTCGAACGTCCAGGATTCACGGAGAGCCTCCTTCGCGGGCGCAGCGGCCGGGGGAGGGGCAGGCCGGCCACCGTTCGATGTAACACACGGGACGTTGGCCGGCCCCCCTGGCTCGGGCCGCGACGGCGGCCGTCGTTCTCGGGATGGTCGCGAAGTCATACCACACACGGTCGCGCTCCGGCGCGTGTTGGTGCGGCAGGATAGCGGAGCGATCGCTCAAAAGCCGAACGCGAGGGCCCTCCCAGCGACCCAGCGCGGGGAGCGTCGTCTGGCCGGAGAAAGCAGCCCCCCGCGTTGTCTCCATGGCTGTGGGGCCACGCTTCGTCGTGGCCCAGATTCAGCTCTAAAAGGCACCCCGCCCAAGCTTCCAGTGGTCGTCGAGGTGCCTGGGGACATCGCGGAGGACGGTGGCGCGAGGACGGGGATCGCCGGCGCGAGGTCGGGCGCTCGCCTCGCCGCCGTTCGAGCCGAGGCTCGCCGCATCCTCGCGGCGAAGCCTGACGATCCAAAAGATGTCCTCGGGATTGCGGAAGGGTCGTCGAATGCAGAGGCGCAGCGCGCTTTCCGGGCGAGTGCCACGAGGGCAGAGCCTCGCCGCCCGCCACGGCGTCGCGTTGTTCCGTGTCCGTGGCTTCCCTCTCCACATATTCCTCCCCCCTTCTACCTCGTAGCGTTGTGCGATTTTGCTACACCCCGACAAGGTGGCGTCGCTGCCGTCCCCCGACCGCGCACGCGCCGCCCGCGCGTACGGCCGCGCCGTCGCAGCGGCAGCCCCTGTGGGCGGCGGTGGCGGGGGCAGCGGCGGCGGTGGTGGTGACGGTCACGATGTCGAGGCGGCATCCACGTCGGGTCGCCCGCGTGATCCCTGGTCGCGCTTCGCCGGGAGTGGCGGGGGAGGCTCGTCCCCTCCGGCGCGCGGCGGCACCGGAGGGGCGGGTGCGTCCAACCCCGCTCAGCCGCGGGGCCCGGAGGGGCCCTCAAGCTGGGTTCCGGCAGGCGGCCCCAATGACGACGCCGACCTGACCTGGGGGCAGGAGTTGCGCGGGCAGGGGGAGGCGTCGAAACACGGAGCCGGCGAGATGGGTGGCGCGTGCCCTTCGGTGGTGGCTCCGCAATTCCGTGACGGCGGCGTCCGACCTCCCCCCAGTCGGGCGGGGGCCCGATTGCCTCCTGCCCCGACAGACAACTCAGGCGGCATAGCTGGCGGCGGCAGCTGCGCTTCAGCGCGGTGGGTGCCTACCGAGGAGTCCCTTGAGGGCAGCATCGTGGATCCGACCCTGCCCTCATCCCGCTGTTCTGGGAAGGGGCGTCTCCACTCCGGATGCGGGGAGACTCTGGTCACAACGGCGCACTGTGGCGGCCCTGATGCCGTCCCGGCGAACGTCGTGCCTGACGTGTCTCCAGGTGTCCTCCTCGCGTCTCTTGCCCAACGGGCTGGCGGAGCGCCATGGGGCGCGTCGACAGGGGCCACAAGGACGACAGCGGCGGCAACTGCAGCGCGGGGCTGGGGAACTGCTCCGACGGTGGTCGCAGACGAGTACGCATTTGGCGACGAGGCTTGGGGGCGTGGAGGCACCAACCCAACACTTGTCGCCAGCGTGCCACCTCTTCCGCCGGCGCCGCAGCGTTCTCATTGCTCGCAGGCCTCCCCGCCAGCGGGGCATTTATTGGTGCCCATGCCCCGACCTCCCAAGGACACGCTGCTGCTGCTGCCGTCCCGGCCAGCACCGTCTCACGGCGGTGATTCGCAGACACAACGCTGCTGTCGCCGACAAACCACTGCCGCACTTGCCGCTGCACTGCCTCTAACGAGCACCACACCAGCCGCACATCACACTTCTCCGCCGGAGCTGCCACCCGGCCCTGCGCCAACTGTGTCGCTGCTTCGCCCTGCGTCACAAAAGCGCCCAACTCCGCCTCCTTTGGCGAACCCGTTACCAGTGCTAGCACCAGCAGTCCGGAAAAAGCGGCGTGTCCGAACCTCTAGGAGCTCTGACTGTTGAGGCGCCGTAGTGCTGACCCAGCCTGCCATGCCTTTTCCCTGGATACCACTTCAATGTGCGTGGGTGCATTGTAGCACAGGATTGATGGCATCCAACAGTCTGGGTGACTAGGCCATGGTCATCGGGGAAACACTGGGCTGCGGTCGCGTCTCTGCACGAAATCAACCCGTTGAGTCGCCGTAGATACCCTGCACCGCTCGTGCTTTTGACACAGGCGTCTGCAGGATACGTCAAGACACGCCTGCCGCCACTCGGAACTTGCCGTGGGGGCTGGAGCGGACTGCGGCAGAGCTGGACGCTCGGGCCGCAAATGAGGAGCCAGCATCGTCGGACACGGAGAAGTCCCCATGCTCGCCCCCTTTGGCGAACGTTTGAGGGCTTTACCCGGCATTGGGGCCAGATTGGGAGGAATAGTTGATTACAAGTGGCTAACCTACCCACCGCGACCCTCTGTAAACTCATCGGCCCATCCAGATCCCGCAGCAAACCCATCGTCAGCCAATGCTCCCGGGGGGGCAAAGCCTGGGTCAGCCCCTCCATCAGCCAAGGCACTCCGCACGCTTGCCCAATCCCCAGCTGCGACAGCCGGCAGGAGGTGCGACCGCCCAGCACACACGAGAGCGTTGCGGAGGTAGCCAGCGAGGTGGTCTGGTCCATCGTCTTCCATTGCCATCCTCCCACCAGGTCCCACGGAAAGAGCCATGAGAGCGTCCAGGTAGGCACTCGCTGCTTCGCCCCAGCGGCCCGCAGCTCCCGCAGCCACCCCCATGTTCACCCTGGCCCGGACGAGGTTGGGCCGCAGTCTCAGGGCAGCAGCATGTGCTCGGGCAGCAGCAACGGGGTCGCCAGCATGAGCGGTGACAGCCCCAAGCCGATTCAGCAACGGGGCAGCAGAGGCTGGGTCTGCCGAGGATGGAAGGGAGCTGAGAGCAGCCCGGAAGGCTGATGCAGCACCCGCAGAATCACGGCGGGAGGACCGGAGGACCCCAACAGCCTCAAGCAGGTCAGGAGTGGCTCCAGACCGAGCTGCGACCTCCTCGAACGCGGCAGCAATGGCATCAGTAGCACCTGGCATGCTTGTTTGGCCAGGTGCAGGCAGATGAGCTACCGCTGGATCGTCAGAGGCGAGGTGACCACGCAGCCAGTCAGCGAGGCAAGCGGCGGCTGATGCAGGACGGAGCTCGTTTGCATAGCCGACCGCGAGTGCCAGCAGTGCAGAAGGGGGGGCAGGGCGTCCCGCCGCAACTGATGTGCGCCTGGCGGCGGCCATAGCTGCAATGGCACGGCCATCGTCGTCTGCCTCGGCATTGAGGGTGCCGAGGATGGTCCAGGCCTCTGCCGAGGCGACTGCAGTATCAGGCCCTGCTCCTGGCGCCACATGGGCAGCATGGAGGGCAGCAGCCGCTGCCTCAGCAGCCAGGAGGCCGTCACGGAGGGCAGCCACGGGCGCTCCGCCAACACGTGCTGCCCGTGCTGCCTGGAGGCAGGCAGCAGGGTCACGGCCCATCCACGGATTGACCGTCGCAAACGGGTAGGGCCCAGGCTCAGTGCCATCAGCAGCCGCTGAACCAGCGTCTCGACCTTCGGCAAAGGCCGCGGCCCACGCCTCTGCAGTTGCAGAGCCCGTCGGATCGTCTCCGAACAGACTGCTTGCACCGGCAGCGTCAGCGTCGGCCACATCCCACTGACCATCCCAAGTCACAGAGCTCGCGCCAGCAGCACCGCCGGCACCTCCCATTCGTGCCTGGAACTCGGCAACCCACCCGTTGACTTCCAACGCGTCTGGGACCAAGCCAGCAGCGGCGCGGGCTGGGTCTGAGGCCCCAGGCACAAGAACTGCAGGCGCTGCGGCGGCCATCTCGTGAGCCCAAGCACCGCCTGTCGCCGCTGCTGAGTGGTGCGCACGGTAAGTGGAGAACTCGTTGGCCCATCCGAAGGCATCAGAGGAGGTTGCTGCCGTGGCAAGTGCCCCTGCCTCATCTGGAGCAGCACCCTCGGACAGGGCAGCAAGAAAGGAAGCGAAGCCCGAGTCGCCTTGGCGGGGGTCCCCGGTTCGCGCCAGAGCTCCTGCCAGTCCACGTGCTGACGTGGCAAGGGCCGGCGGGGTGGTCCTAGGATCAGCGGCCCGGCCAGCGATGAGTTCCCTGGCCCACGCTGCCCCAACTGAGCCAGGCCCGTCTGTGGGGCGCTCTCTGGACCGGAACTCAGCGGCCCATCCGTCTCCTCCGACGCCAGGGCCTGCAGGTCGCGATGAAGAGGCGGCCTCGGCCCAAGGAGGAGCAGCAGTGGCTCCTGCGGCGGCACCCCGACCTGCCTTCCATGCCCCCTCCATCGCCTCCAGGCCAGGGGGCGGCAGCCGCGCCGGCAAGGCTCGCACGTCAATACCGAGTCCACGCAGCAAGCTCTCGACGCGGGCATCGGCCTCGGCAGCTCCGCGCGGACCGCCCGCGGCCCCGATGTGCCGGGCAAGCACGGTAGCCCTGTCCCGCACCCTCACCTGGTCGGCAACGGTCATCAGCGTCGGCGCCCCCACTCCAGTTCGTGCCTGCACCTGGGTAAGCGACGCCGTCGCCGACGAGAGGTCCGCTCCTTGGACGAAAGCGCGCAGCGACGACTCGAGCCGGTGTTGCTGCTGGTGCTGCTGCTGGGGTCCCAGGTTCTGCAGCGTCGCCGGGACCGCCGGCCGGCCAACGGGCCCAGCACCCGCATACCAAGCGCCCTCGAGGGCCCGCGCCCGTTGACCCGCCAAAAAGGAACGAACGTCGGCAACGTTCCCGTCACCTTGTGACGGCGCACGTCCCGATGGTCCGGCCGCTTGGCCGGAAGACGCGGGAGGGCGCCTCACGAGGGCGGGGACGTCGCGGAGCGCCGCAGCGCCGCCTTTACCCCCCCCGCCGAGAAACGCGTCTGCGGCGGAGGACGGTTTCCGGTATTTTAGTGCGTGTTTATCGCGATAATTAGGCCGCTTCCACTCCGAAATTCTGGAGAGCGCGCACCAGGCCCTACCGCCCGCGGCCTCGTTTCTGCTCACCTGCGAGCCGCGTTAGCGCGTTGGACGGCCCCGCATCGGCGGGGCCGCACGCATCGGAGCCGGTGAACGCGGCGCGCACGATGTGATGCGCGCGGCGCGATAGACGCGCCACTGACCTTTGGTGGGGGGTTGGGGAATCACGAGGCATCGTAGTGGTTTGGTCGGGAGTTTCGTCGCAAACTCAACGGGCCCCATTGCGGGCGCCCACTCCCACAGGTGACCGCCCATCTATCAGAGCGCCGGCTCCTCTCCATTCCAGTCGACCACCCCGCCCGGCCAATGCGTCGCCAGGACCATCTCGAGTGGCGGCGACTGCTGCGTAAGCGGCGGTGCGCCGGGGCCCGCGGCAGTAATGGTGAGCCGCGTCGGCGCTGTGGCGCCTGAGAGCTGGTCCCAGTGGGCCAGCTCCACCGCCACCTCCCCC
>Ga0255754_10000643_pt1 | contig 27537 bp, 16 predicted proteins | sample 101ome_22_FD_179954 | JGI IMG/M metagenome (GOLD analysis project Ga0255754, IMG submission 179954) | Coastal salt marsh microbial communities from the Groves Creek Marsh, Skidaway Island, Georgia - 101412BT metaG (version 2) | ecosystem: Environmental > Aquatic > Marine > Intertidal zone >... | reverse complement strand
GCGCGACGACCGGCGGCGTACATGGCCGTGGCGATGGCTTCGGAGTAGGCGTTGCCGGTTTTGCGCGTCGCGGCGTCGGCGACGGGACTCCCCTTGGCGACGACGCCGATGAGAGGCGATGAAGCTTCGCGAACGGCGTCTCCGCGCGCGGTGGCTTGGAACCAAGCTTGTTTTGCACGTGTCTTGGGTTCTTCGTTGGCCAGCTTGTTGTCAGCCGCGTTTTGTCGCGGGCATTTGATGCCAGAGACGAGCTGCGGCGCCGCGAGCCAACGCAAAAAGAGGGCGCACGCTTTGCGGCACCTCAGTTGTGCCTCGGGATCTTGCACCTGCCAACTTCCGCCAAAACTCTTTGCGAGGTGACTGAAGAAGAGCGCAGTGACTTCTGCTTCGCGAAGCGCCGCGAGAGTCACCTGCTTCGGAGCCATGGCGTCGAGCATGCGCTGCTCAAGCGTGGCGCAAAAGCGAATCAAATCCTCGCCCACGTTAGAATGACTTGCAAGGGAAGATCCCGCGAGCATCGCCGTCACGTGCAACGCCGAACAATAGATTTCGTGTCCGACGCTCGCCGTCTTGAACCCGGGATCTTGGTGCGATTCCACGCAAAGGATGGCGAGCTGGCGGATCGTGTCGGAGGCTAATAAAATTTCCGAGCCCGGATCGCTATGCGACAAACTCAAGCAGGTGTTCAAGGCGGCGATGGTGACGCTGTCGACATCGTCGTCACCCGTCGCCTTTTTGAGTTGCGGCAGAATTCTGTGTGCGCTCAAAACTTTAAGAAGCGCAGACGTCGGTAGCAAGTCCTGCGCAATATCCTGCAAAAGCATTAACGAGACGCTCGACGTGGATCTGGTGGTACCTGCTGAACCGTCGGTGTATGCCGAACTGTGACAGATTAACGGTATCAGCGGCAAAGCGGCTTGACCAAGCTCATAACTCGGCTGCACAGTCTTTGCCGATTGTGCGCCCGCTCTCCAGGCGCGCACGGCGAATAGAAGGGCCGTGAGCAAGGGATGCACCAACACGGTGGCCTCTCGCAAAGGCACGCCCGCGGAGCTCGCTCGACATGCCAGAATGTTGACAATGGTCGATACGATTCGGCTGACGAGATCAAAGTCGTTTTCCGCAGGCATTTGTGGCGATGCGCTCTCGACGGAAATGCTCCAAAGCTGAGTCACTACGGATAATAGCTCAGCAACCTCGACCGCCAACGGACTGACGTAGCCGTTGGCGCTCGTTGAATCGTGCTGGACAATTTTCGCCAACTGTTCGGTAACTCGAAGAACAATCTTCTTGCGTGCGTCTCTCGAAAGGTTGCTCAAAAGTGATTCACCACTCTGAGGTGGCGTTGCGCTCGCACTGAGCGCGGGCGCGGGCTCATTCGTGTGCACTTCATAGACGCCGGCGTGCATTTTGGGCAACTCACGACCCGCTGCAGCGCTGATAAACGTGCGCAGCGCGCACACCGCCGATCCTTGCGCATCGGCGACGGACGACGCGAGACACGTTTCCGCCAATTTCCCGCTCATTTCTCTTCCGAGACTCGCGAGCTCACCTTCTGGAGCACCCCATTGGCCGTCGACGGAAGATTCCACGCACCCAGTGGCGACGCGAATCCACGCCGAGTCGTACAAATAGGAGTCTCCATACTCCGCCATGCCCGTGATTCCCAGCGGAGCTGATACGAGCAGTGCCGCCTCGACATGCATCTCACGCGCAGCTGCGAGGAGACGATGAATCGGATCCAAGCTCAGTTCGCTGCCCAAACCGATTCTGCTCGCCTCGCCGGCGACAGCTTCCAGTATGGCTGTGCTCGATGTACCAGACGATCGCAGCTCCTTCGCTGCCGAGTGCGCTAACAAAGCATCTCGTACTTGTGCACACATGGTTTGGAAAGTGGCGTCAGACATGAGAATCGATCGTTTCGCGATGGATTCGTCTCTTTCGAGAGCCGCCACGCATTGAAGCACACAACTTTGCGCCATGTACTGAGCCTTGCGTCGCTCGAGCGAGCAGCCGTCGTACTTGAGACACATCTCAAGCCAAGCAGTTACCTTGGACGACGACCACTCCTTGACTTGCGCGCGGAACGCCACACTTGAAGCGTCGCTAGCGTTTGACTCTTCGAGTTCAATGGCGAAAAGCGAAAGAATCGAAGCCATCGTGTTCAAACCGTGAGCGGTCGAGACTCGATTGTCGGTAGTCGTCGTCGGGACGCACGCCTCGAGTGTCTTCCACAACTCGTCATTCTTTTCCGTCAGCGTCTCGATCGATTTTGAGAGCATTCTGCGACGTCTCCATAGGCAGTTCAAAGTGCGCGAAATGCCCATTAAACATCTTGGAGACTGCGCGCGCAGCTTATTCGGGTCTTGGAGAAGATCCCAAATCAGACTGATGGCTCCAGCCAACTTCTTGGCGGTCGGCTTTGCCGGTTGTGCGACGGCGGGCGCCGGAGTGGGAGCGGCGGCGGGCACCAAAGCGGCTCCAGGCGTACCTGGCGCCTGTAACGCGGCCGGTTGCTGCACCGCTGGTAACGCAGGAGCTGTCGTCGGCGTCGGCGTGAGAATGCCAATATCTTCGACGGGTACGAGGAGCATGTCAACCCATTCTGGTTGGTTCGCGATTCCGGCCGCCAACATATCCATCGCATCCGAGATGGCGTCTAATTCGACATCTGCGTGCTTGAACATGCGGTTGATGGCTTCCAAGATGGCGTCGCGGTCCTTTTGATCTAAAGTAGCCGCCATGGGTACAGCGGCTGCCATGGCGCACAGGGGCACGAGTGCCGGAAGCGCCAGCGGACAGCAAACCGCAGCGTACGGGTATCCAGCGTAAGAAGCGATCGAACTTGCCAAAGGAGCGCCATGATTGTTCGTCTCAATCAACAACATCTTTTCGAGCGCACCTCCAAAGTTACCACTCGCGTGAAACACGATGAGCGGTATCGATTTCAGCACAGACGCGATGGCTTGTTCGAGAGCCATCACCTCCTCCGCTCGAGGCGCCCCGCCTTCCTCGTGAAGCTTGCGCAACGCGTCTGCATTATACACTAAAGGAGCGAGAATCCCGAAACATATCGCCTTGTCGTTGACTAAATAAGAAAGAACCCTGTCTCGGAGTCGCATCGCAAAGTTGGTGTCGCGAGGCGTGAAAATGGCGTGAAGCACGCGTTGAACGGCGGCTTGTACTTTCCACTTCTCAGCCTTAAATCTGTAACGCCATTGGACGTGCCGAACCGCAATCTCTTGGAGCGTATGGTCAATTAAAGCCTCAAGCTTGTCCCCGAGTCCACCGTGGGCGAGCAAAGTTTCAACTAGGCCGAGGACGGCGAGAGTGAGCGGGTACTCTCCTAGGCGGGATTCATTGTCGCGAATGGCTCGAATGAGGCCCGGCACGCCAGTACCCGGCGTTCCAGAAAGTAGAGGCGCTTCGAGAACTTCATTTAACGTTCTCATTGGAGCCGCCGCGGCGAGCGGCGTCAGTGCCTGCAGAATAATCGCCGTACGTCGAATACTTTGCTCTGAAGTGAGAGACTTGCTGGAAACGTGCAAAGCAAGCGACAAACTCGTGAGGATATCGGCGGGAGCGCCCTTCGGGACCGACTGCGAAACGTCGCACGAGAGCATTGGTCTCGCGAACGATGGCGCGTGCGTCAGTACCTTGGAAAGGAACAACGCACCCGCTTCGAGCTCAGCCCATTCGTCGTCACCCAAGGCGCCGTTCAAACCAGTTCTGGACAGCATCGAAAGTCGCGTGATGCAGAGGTGCAAACCGTCCGCTTGAGCCCCCCAGATAATCAAGGGAGTCGTGTGCGGTCCCAAGTCAATCGCTAATCCCGACATGCCCGCCTCGATGTAGCCGCCGGGGATGTACGGGCTCGTCAGTCGTTGCGACGTCGTCACGGTGCCACGCACTGTCCCCGCAACGGCATCCATCTCAGAACCAGGGCCTGGTTTAATGCACTGTTCCAGTATATCAGTCGGCGGTACCGGCAATGCAACCGTCGGTAGCTGTGCTATGTACGCTAAAGCGCACTCAGCGGCGCGGTGTCCCTCGGACAGCGCTGCCAGCGCGCGCAATAAAGGAACTGAATCGACGGGAAAGCGCTCTCTGCATCCCTCCATAAGCGCGAAGAGCGGCGCTTCTTGACCATCTCCTCTGGCCCCTCCCCAGAACTGCTCGCACAGCAAAGGTTGATTGGCGAGTATCTTCTGAAGAATCTCTAAAAGTTGGTTCAACTCGTATTGTGGTAATCTATGAATCGGAAGCATGTCGTACGCCGCTAAAATGGTGGAAAACATGTTCTTCAACACGCTCTTGTGAAGGGTTACGGTTGGGTCTTCACCGCGCAACTGCTCGGCGTCAAGTAGCCGCGAGAAAGAGGCGAGCCCGCACTCATTCGCCTTCTTGTTCATCGTGTCAATCGAAAAGCTACCCGGCATAAACTCAGCGTCCGACGGTAGTAGAGTCAGAAACGTCGACCAAGCAAGCAAAGTTGGTCCGTGCGAATCGTCCGATTGCCACTTCTCCATCGTCTCTGTGACAGATTTGATCACCGTTGCGTCCAAAAACGCGTGATGTTGAAGACTTTTCCCCGAAAACCGATCGACGAGATTCTCTAAATCCATGGCGGCGATGAGTGTGACGTTGCACAGCGCTCGAATGTCGTCTGTAAACGCATTCACCTGGTACTGCGGAACGCTCGAGCCAAGCTCCAGACACGCCGCGGGCACCCGACCAAGCGCCCCAGTCTCGAACGTTTTCGCTAGCTTTGAAAACCGCTCGGGCGTGCACTTCAACCTGTTGTAATACAGCAGAAACAAAACCTCCAATAGCGCCACCATTTCCTCGAGCGCCTGTCCCGCCCACGCGTTCGCATCCTCCGCCTTCGCTCCCTCGGGTCCGCACGCGGTCGCTCCGCTCATGTGCCCGTCGATAGCCTTCCACACATTCTCCTCGAACCCACGCTCGAGCATCTTGGTCACCGCCGCGTCGTGCGCTCCGTCGCTCCCAGACTCCCCGCCCACTGAGTTCCTCACCAACAGCGCGTGCGCGCACTTGATCGTCCCCAACCGTTCCCTAAAGTAAAACCGCATCACCTCCCGAATCACCTCCTCCGTTGCCTCCGTAGGTCGACTCGCCCCGCTCTCCTCCATCCACCGCCTCAACACGACGTACGCCTGCCGTTCATCTAACCGAAGCCTCGCTCCGCACGCGCTCGCCACGCGCGCTGTGGTCTCGCTCACCTTGAGCGTCTTCCCACCGTATTCGATCGATCCCGATCCCAACGCCCTCGCCGCGGCCTCCGACGGTTTTAAATACCCGCTTCCAACGCCTGCGACGTGTTCGATCGCCTCCTCGAGCTTCCGTGCCGTCGCGTCGTCGAGTTTTTCGTTCGACTCGTCGAGGGCGTAAAACAACGCTCGAGTCGCTGGAAGCGCAGGGAGTTTCCCGGCATCCCCGCCGGTCCCCGTCGGTTGCGTCGTCGATAACGCGAGCGTCGGCGTCGGCGTCGGCGTCACCGGCGGTTGTTGCTGTTCCGCCGCACCGGGTGTCGGCGTCGGCGTCGGCGTCGGCGTCGCGCCGAACGTAAACGCCATGCTTTCAAGCTTTAACGTCCAGAGGACTCAAACGACAAGAAAATGTTTTTGACTGCATTAACCGTTCATGAACCGTCGATAGGCCATGGACTCGAAGCAAAGTCAAAAAAGTGCACACAAGTTTCTTCAGGTCACGACGTGTGTCGAGTCACGCGGTCGCTATTTGTTCGTGTGACGACGACAGGCGACGAACAGTGATTGAAAGATGCGACCGAGCGGGGGATCGACGAATGAAGCGACGACGACGTCGGCGTCGGCGACTCGCGTGGATCCGGCGTTTGTCACAGAGGCGGGACGAGGGTGTCACATTGCTCTCGACGCGACGGCTACGTCCTGGCACTTGGGGTGCGAGGCGGTGGATCCGGATGAATACTCGGATGACGCGGTGTTTCCGGACGTTGCGATCGATTTCGATCAAGGATCGCGCTCTTTCTCGGCGAGGCTGAGCGTGACGAACGTCGGGGACGGTGAGTGCGTCAAGGTGGCGTACGTGACGGTTTACGAAACCAAGTGCGTCGGGAGAAACGGGCAAGAGCTGGAACAAGGAGTGACGATCGATAACGGTGGGGGTCGCTCGAACGTCACGACGTTCATAGCGCTCGTGCCACCGAACGCGTTTTTGCACCTGTGTCGGCTCAAGCTGAAGAAGGGTGAGGATGTGCGGTCGGTACGCATCGACAACGACGTTCGGCCGTGGTCGATGCATCCAGAGCCAAACGATACGCACGCTAGATCGGTCGGGTTTCCGTTGCGCGGCGAGCGGTTTTTGTGCACACAGAGCGAGGGTGGGGAGCTGACGCATTTCTTCTCTGGTAACTTGCACGCGGTAGATTTTAGGTGCGACGTCGGCACGCCCGTGCTCGCCGTGGGCGACGGTGAGGTGGTGGAAGTTAACGATTCCAACACGCTCACGGGTATCGCCGTGGGCAACTTGTTCAAGTGGAACTCGATAGTCTTAAAGCTCGATGAAGAGGATTCCTCCTCGGCGCGCGCCGCCGGTGCGGCGTCATCTACAGCGGGCGGCGCTGACGAGAGCTCCGTCGCCACTCGAGAGCGCTACGAGGTCAAGGGTGGCGATTTGTACGTCGAGTACGTGCACGTCGCGCACAGGAGCTCGAGAGTCCAAGTCGGCGACCGCGTCACGCGGGGACAAGTTATTTGTTTGAGCGGATCGGTGGGATTTAGCCCAGAACCACACTTACACTTCACCGCGTTTCGTTCGAGCGAGGCGACGGCGAACACGGTTCGAGTGCTCTTCGAGCCGGCGTACGACAGATCGGCCAAGTACGTTCCGCGAGCGGGCGAGTACTACAACGAAAACGGCCCAGTCGTCGCCGCGTCCGCGTCGAAATAGTACCGGTACCTAGGAATTTTGTAATTTTATGGCACCTCGTGATTTCGGCGAGTGTTACAAACAAGCAGCAAAGAGCTAGCTCTCTGACGTCGAGAATGGAGAAGACGCAAAACTTTCTCGCGTCCCGCGACGTCGAGCGCTTACTTTTGTAAAGTCGAGAGCGTCGACGCGACGGTTTGCGTGAGCGCAAAACCAACCGCCGCCGCACCCGCGACGACGACTTGCGTCGTCACCGCAGCCGCGGAGTCATCTGGCAAGAAGTACACCGTCGCCGCGCCCGCCAACGCGAGCGCGTATCCGAGCGCCGCAATGTTACCCGGGGACTTGCGGTCGTAAATGATCTGTTCACCCTTGGACAACAACCCGAGCTTTTCCACCGTGCTCAACGACACGCCAGACTTTTCGACGAGAGAAATCAACCCAAAGGATTCCGCCGCCGTCACGGCTTTCCCGAGAAGTCGAAGCTCCTCCGCTTTGCTCAACACCTTGGGCTTGGCCGCCGCGTACGTCGCCACGTTCGCGCGTCGCGTCGTTTTTCTCGTCGTCGCCGTCGATCGGAGCGCCGTCGCGTTGGAAACCGCAGTTCTCGCAGTCAACATCTTATTTTCAATCCGTCGTCCGCGGGTCTTCTCTGCGCGCGATCGTTCAATTTCGCGCCCGCGTTCGTCGCGCGCATGCATCGCGCGGACGAACGAACGAGCGCGTGGCGAACCGTCAACCGTCAGTCATCGTCATCATAATCGTCGTCGTCGCGCGTCGAGATCGAAAAGAAAAACGTCGCTCGCACGCACCACCGTCGTGCGCGTGCGCGTGCGTGTGCCGCCAGCCCGTCCGTGGGATATCAAATCCGATATGGTTGACGAGTCATGACCCACAATTATCACACACACAGAGAGACACACAGACAGACAGACAGACAGAGAGAAACACACCCCGTCCTCGATCGGGTGGGTGTACACCCGCGTACGTAGTAAAAAAACACCCGCGAACGACGTCAGCTTTTTTGATGCGACGTCAGCTTTCGCGAGAGACACCGCGCGCGTCGAAGACGGTAGGGGACAGAGCGACGCGATCGGACCGACGACGACGACGACGACGGATCTCGCTCGTTTCTTCCTCCGCGTCGTCTGCTCCGTCGATCGATTGAATCGTCGCGACCGCGGTCCGCACGCATGTCCAAGTCGACGAAGCGGCAGCGGTTGAAGGCGGCGCGCGTCAAGTCGGGGGCGACCGGCGCGCCGGGGTCGACGCTGACGGCGAGGAAAACGTCGACGACGAAGGGGCGAAGGACGACGAAGGAAGCGACGATCTTGTCCGCGGCGGTGCGTCGCGGGGCGGCGACGTTGGCGTCGACGACGGCGACGACGCCGACGGATGTCGCGGCGCTCGCGGAGGGTGAACGTCGAGCGATGGCTGCGGACGATGTCATGGCGGAAGATAACGGTCGGATGGGCGGTGTCGCGGCGCCGACGGAGGGGCGAATCATGCGGGCACTCATGGCGGAGTCGTGCGTCGACGCGTGCGTCGCGCTGGATGCGGCGCTGGTGGCTGGCGTGGAGGTGCAACCGACGACGTGCGCGCGGACGTTGCAACTGTGTCAAAAGCACGCAAAGGCGAAACCGGCGCTGAGGTTGTTGAAGAGGATGGAAGAGCGCGGAATGGGGGGGAATCCGGTGGCGATGCGGTGCGCGTTTTTCGCGTGCGCAAAGCGTGGGATGTTGAGGGAGGCGTTGGAGCTCATGTCGAGGAGGGATTCGACGAGCGGGGAGCGGTATTTGGGAAAGGATGTGCTCGTGCGGGCGTGCGCGATGACACCGGGCGGTACAGATGGGGATTTGGGATTGGCGTTGTTGGAGAGCGCGTTGAGAGGGATCGCCGGGGGGTCGTGGGAACCTGGTTCGACGGCGGTAATTCGGACGCAAATGCCGTTTTCGGTAGGGAGACGTGGTGATGGTGATGATGAAGAGAATGGCGGCGTAGCGACTTTGGCTTCAGACGTGTCATATCCGCCCGGGAGTTTCAAGCTCGTGTGTACGAACGACGGTAGACGGCGGCCTGTCGACCGGCTTCCTCTCGAACTCTACGCCCCAGCACACCCGGGGGTAATTCCATTCGCCCCTTCGGGGCTGACCCAACCGGAGCGGTACGACGTTCCTCACGTCGCCGGCGCGTTCCTGATTACAAACGTTCTCTCGCGGCGCGAGTGCGCCGCCGTAATCGCCGCCGGACACGCCATAGGGCTAAGAACCGACCCAACCGACGTCGATGGCGTCACTGGAGCGCTGCGTTTACAATACTGCGAATTCATCGTCTGGCAACAGACGATTGAATCGCTATGGAGCCGCATTTCGGATCTCATGCCCGCGGGCGCTGTGGGCGTCAATCCGCGCTGGCGATTTTTCCGCTACGGCCCTGGAACGATTTATCGTCGGCACGTCGATGGATCTTGGCCCGCAAACGCGTTGAGCGACCAAGGTGAATACATCGTCGACACATCAAACGGGAAAATTCGTTCGCGTCTCACGTTTCTCATCTATCTCACCGAGGGATTCAACGGCGGGTCGACGACCTTTTTCGGCGCGACACCGGGTGAACCGGGCGTGATTAGCGCTAGAGGCGTCGTTCCGCAAATCGGGTCGGTGTTGTGTTTCCCGCACGGCGACGCCGAGGACTCGCCCGTGCATGAAGGGAGCGCCGTGACGCAGAGTGTGAGCGGCGAGGCGTACAAGTACGTCATACGAACGGATGTGTTCTTTGAAAAGTAGGTACCGGTAGGTTGTAATCGTTGTAAAAAATTGATATTGACATGCTACAGACGCACGACGCCGCATCCCTCGGGAAGATCCAGCCGAAACGCGCGCACGGTAAAGCTAGAAGGCATATCACTGCTTCGACGGTCCTGGATTTCGATCATCGTCGACGCCTTAGTTCGAGGATACCCGACAAAAGCGCTCGAGTCTGCGCGCGTTGGACTCATGTCTTCGGCGGCGCGTTCAACGACGCCGAGCGACGGAAACGCACCCCGCGGCACAACAGCTCCATCCGGACCGAGTGATCTCAAGATCCGCTCGGCCACATCACCGGGGTCGTTCCCGCGAAGGACGACGCGAACGATCGATCCCTCCGTCCACCCGCGTCCGGTTCGCGCGAATCGAGCCGAAAAACCACTCGACGTTACTTGACACCCCGCGTACGCATCCCCGGCGCAACGCTCCCCGTTTGACGCGCTCGTCGCGCCCGAGCGCACTGACGCATTCTTCGCTCGCGCGGGATTATCGCTTCCGATGACCAAACCAACGAATTCAATCCCATTCGACGTCGACGTTTGATTAGCGTTCGCGAACTCGACGACGAAACCAGTGGATGCGTCTCGAACCGTCGCGGTTTCCGACGACGCTTCCGCGTCGACGACGAACGTCGAACCACCGAGCGCGGCGAACGAACGCGCCGCGGTCTCCGGCGTCGTCCCACGCGGGCAATCGACGACAACACGGGTGATTCGCGACGTCGTCGGTGTCGTCGTCGATGCGTCACCGTTGCCTGGTTTCAGCGTCACCAAAAACGCGAGCGCGACACCGATGCTCGTCTCCCGACGCGACGCGCGCGAGGTGTTCGCGCACACTGCAGTGATTGGTTTCCGCGAACGGTGCGATTTTCGCGATCGATGCGGTGGCGACGCGACGACTTGCAGCCTCGTGGATGACATGAACTGGAAAGTTCGCGTGCCGACAAATACCGAGCACGTCAAAAGGCGCCGCAAAGGTCAAGGCGATGGCGGACGACGAAGAGATGGACGACGCGGGGTTGCACGGTGGCGAGACGACGGTCCCACGAGAGGATGTGGACGGTGAGAACGACGCCGACGAGGACTCTGAGTTCGAAGACGACGACGACGACTCTGAGGATGAAGACGATTCAGAAGAATCGAATTCTGAGTTTGAGATGCCCGACGACGCGGACATGGAAAAGATCATGGCATTGGAACGAACGTGCGAAGAAAACGATTGGAGTGATTACGTCGCGGCGTTGAAACTCATCGATGCGCTGCGAAACGCGAAACTGAGGGAAAGGTGTAGAAACGCGAGGGAAAAGTACAACGAGAGATTTGCGTTTGATGAGGCGCGTTGGCAAGAGTGGATACGGGATGAGATTGAAAACAAAAGCGAACCGAAGACGGAGAGGTATACACGCGCAGATGGGCTGTTTCGCCGGGCGATCGAGGAGTGCGGACGGGCGAGCGTGCACTTGCATCTCGGACGGGCGAGAAATGCAATGGAACTGGGAGCGGGCGTAACAGAGAGACGGGCAATGTACGAGGAAGCGGTGAGCGGACCAGGGATGAATTACATCGATGGACATCTCATTTGGGCGGCGTATCGGGCGTTTGAGCTCGCGCAGGCGCCCCCTAACGTGACGGCGGTGAAAAAGCTCTTCTTTCGACAGCTGGCGGTGCCGCACGCGTCGAGCGAGGCAACGGCAAACACGGCGAGGCAGTGGATGGAAGAGGCAAAGGTGGAAGACACCTCCAACGCGTACGAAAAAGCTTTAGCTACGGGTAAAGAGGGGAAGAAAATTCGAGAACCGTTCGAGGTGCAGTTGGCAGATGAGAATACGGCGCCTGGTCAGCGTCTTCGAGCGTACAAGAATTACATAGACTTTGAAATTTCCATCGGCATGCCAGACAGAGTTGTCCACCTGTACGAGCGCGCCATTTTAGAGGCGCCGTACGTCGGCGAGCTTTGGAGAGATTACGGTGCGTACTTGGCATCCATAGAGGGAGGTCGGTCGGACACGACCGTATCGGTGTCGGAACAGTTTATGCGCCGTGCGGTGCGGGCGTGTCCGTCCTCTGGCGCTCTGTGGTCCCTCGTGCTCACGTTTTCCAACTCGACAGCCTTTGTTGGCCGCGCGTTGAACGCCAAGTGCCGAGATATTGACGAATACGGAGGAATTGTCATGACCTGCGTCGATAACGCACTCAGAGGCGATCAACACGATGCCTACATGGCGGTCGGTTTCGTTCGCACGGCGGTTGAACAGATGAAGTCGTCTTTCCTTCCGTACATATATGTCGGCAAAACGATCGAACTTTTGAAGGAGCTGGAGCATAGAATGATGATGACTCACTCGTCAAGTGAAGATCACGCTGTCGAGCTGAAATTGATTGAAGATCTCGCCGAAATCGACGCATTCAGGGATGCATCTGAGTTTCAAATCTACTATGCCGAGTATCTCGTTAAGCATGCCGCGAAGAAAGCCACCATCCTGAGCGTGTATGACAAGGCTTTAAATCGTGGAACGGAACCCATCACGTTGTCGAAGAAGACTGTCGACGACGCGAACCGACGCAAGTTTGGCGACGGCATCGTCATGCGCTCGAAAATGCGTTACCTTGCGATGGTCGATCGAGCGAGCTTTGACATCTTTGTTCGCAAGACGCATCTCGCAAGCAGTGCGAGAGATTATGAGTTTGAGCAAGTCTGCGAACGCCTCGACGTGAAAAACGAAATGAACAAGCGTGGTGGTAGCCGAAGAGAACGAGCGGCGCGGCGAAGGGTCAACGCACCTCGTGCGGTGATGGATACCGCGGACGTTCCTCGCAAGCGGGCTCGCGACGTGCCAGAGGGCGGCGATAAGGCTGACATGAACTTGACGGGAATGGACCACGACGAACGGGTCAAGACGCTCTTTCCCGATCGCGATTTGCAGACTGCGTTCGTCAAAAACATATCCTGGGACGTCACCGAGGCTGAGCTCGCTGAATTCTTTGACAGTCGAGGTGGCACGGTGAGCGCCAGAATAATCAAGGACAGAGCGTCGGGCAAATCGCGGGGCATCGCATACGTCGATTTCTCCGAAGAGTCTGCGCTCAACGCCGCCATCATGAAGAGCGGGCAAGAGCTCAAGGGTAGAGCGATCGATGTGCAGCGTTCTCGTCCTCCAGATGGTGGATCAGGCAGAGGCGGCGGCAGAGGCGGTGGCAGAGGCGGCGGTCGAGGCCGAGGTCCGGCTGGTCGCTCTGGCGGGCGTATGAGCCACGTTGGAGGTCGTTCCGGCGGTCGCGGTGGTCTCGGATTGATGCCACGAAGTCTTCGAAGTGACGTTGACGATACCACGGGTCAAGCCAAGACGAACGCGGATTTTAGAGCCATGTTTGTCAAGAGCGCCGAGTAGCTGCGAAGCGACCAACAGTCACCTTCCGCATCTGGGGACTTTTGACAAAATAGCTTAAATACATTTCAGTTGATGATTACATTTTGAATAATTTCTAGGAAACAAGAGAACATTCAATAGGACATTCAATTCATTCAAGACGCGGTGGGTGCGCGCGCTGTACAACATTCCCACGTGTGCAAAAGCTTGCCGCTCTAAGTTGCTGAGTCAGCTTCCAAGCCTGGAACTGACAGTTCACCACGCTCTCGCGTCGTGTCAGGACCAGCTCATGCGTTCGAGCAAACGGCGGTACAAGTAAGGGCTCAATTCAACAATGCTGCCGAATGGCACGTATTTCAGCACTGACCCTGGAGCCTCTTGCAAAAGCCGGTTCGTTGTCTCGTCGTCCATACCCAACAGCTGCGCATACACGCAACGGTCGCCATTTTCGTGCTCCAACGCTTGCTCAATGTTGGCAATGTTGCGCGTGGCGACGAGAGTAGTGACGTGATCGTTGGCGTCTTCGAGAGTAATCCCGAGGCCCTTTTCGAAAGACTTGTCGACAGCCGCCTTGTCCGGAAGCAAGGCGCCAGAGTTGCGATCCACTCGAAGATAGGCGCCTCGGACGAGCTTGGCGCCCAGTGCGAAACCGGTAGACTTTGCAATCTCAATATCTCTCGTGAGTTCGTCGACGGCGTCCGCGCGGTACATCTGATACGTCTTAAACACTGTCGGGTATCCACTCGCCGCTCTCGCCCCGGTGTTGTAATCTCGCATCAAATCAAACGCAGTCTTGGAGTAATTTCCGTGCAACGCATTCTCCTCGGCGTCCACGCACACGCTCGTGCCCAGCGTCGCCGCTCTCGCGGCGATGTTTCGCATGTGCGCCGTCGCCGTCTCGTGGTTTTCTTCAATCCCAAGCGCGCTCAATTTCACTGCGTGCATCGCAGACGGAAACTCGTGCATCCGCGTCGCGATGACCTCCGCCACTCTCGCGCTCTCCTTCGCCGGCCGGTGTTCCCGGGCAAAGTCAATTATCGTCCCGACGCCAATAGACTTGAGCCCCTCGACGAGCGCCGGTAACTCGTGCGTCAACGCCGCAAACTGCAGTCGCGGTCGAATGCTTCGAAGCGTCGTCGTCGTCACAAAACTCGCCATTCGCCGTCGATTCGACACCCGATCCGCTTCTTCTGGTCTCCGTCGACGCGCGCGACCACGCCTCGCCTTTTCACGCGTTTTGACGGACGCGCCCGCTTTATCTCAAACGAAATTCGAACCCGCGCCTCGACCGACGACGCGCCGCCACCGACGCGCGCGCGCACGGATGGGGTGTAAATATTTTTTATTTCCCTCGCCGCGTCCGAGGGCTCGCCGTATCGGTCGCGCGTCGCCCGTCCGCTCGTTCGTACCGCGTCAAAAAGTGCCGACGCGGCACCGCCAGGCTGTTGCGTCATCGCCAACCGTCGCGACGCCTATCGTCGACGAGTCATCACTCAAGGATTAGTCTCGTCCGGTGGTCGGTCGACCACATTTCACGCGTTTTCATGAGATTTGACGAGTGATGACCCATAGAAATCAGTTTAATACTCTCATTTTTTGGGTCACGACTCGTCAAGAGACTCGACGCGAATCGGGTGTGATTTTTCAAACGCGCGCGCCGTGTGGAGACCCCGTCAGAGGAGGCCGAGGTCGTGGAGAGAGACGAAGAGAGAGGGGCGAACGGCGAGGGAGGGGGGAGATGGGTGACGCGGACGGACGGAACGGGACGGGGGGCGATCCGATGGGATGCGCGTCGTGTCGACCGGTGGTACCGACGGTGAGGGGAAGGATGATGACGACGGATGGCGGCGATGACGCCGGCGTTGTTGACAACCATCTTGACGCAGACTCGACCACGATGATGACGATGTCGCACAGAAATGCGAGACGAATGCGGACGTCGACGTCGAATTTGTCAACGTCCGCGATGCGCAATGATGGGTACGTCGATGACGACGAAATGCGTGGGACGCCGAATTCGTCGACGAGGGCATCGATCGGCGAGCGGCGGCGTTCAGACGCGTGGTGGTTGTTTCACGGCGGCGGGTTCGGTTCGGGCGCCGGTCTGGACGACGACGAGGACGGCGATGCGGACGCGCAGATCGGGAGTGCGGTGATGGATATCGTACCGAGGAGAGACGGCGGGGAGACGCGACGGAGGATTGAGATGGAGCACGAGGAGGTGATGCGAAGACATTTCGACGGCGCGGGCGAGGTTGGGCTTCAACCGGGAGAGACGAGGCAGAGGAGGAGGACGAAGACGAAGACGACGTCCAAGACGGTTCAGGAGTTGGTGAGAGATACAAAAGAGACGACTCGGCGGACGTGGACGCACGTGTGTGTCACTACGTCTCGTGGGGCACGGGTGGTTGGAAAAGCGCTCGAAGCGACGGCGTCGCGCGGATCCGTGCTCGTCGAGGGAAGCGGGAGAGCGGCTCGATTCGCCGCTCGCGAGGACCATCGTAGAACCGTCATCGCCACGGCGCGTTATGGCGCGAAGGTCGTCATCAGAGAAGTATCTGGGATTAAAGTGAAGATTGAACCGATCGTTCGAGTGACTTTTGACAAGTACGCTGCTCGCGAACTTGGCTGGCGATTGAGAGCGGCATTCGTCACTTCGCGCCTCGGTCGAATTTTGCGACGAAGACGCGAGAAGCGCGAACGGACGAAGACGCGAGAAGAAATCGCACCATCGACAATGGGGAAGATGGAGGAGGATGTCGCTTCCCCGGAACGAGTGTACATGCGAGATTTAATGGGTATGTTCGAAGCTGCGAGAGGAATCGATCCGGATGAATTTATAGAATTGCTTTCGCCGCAATCTTTGACGACAAACGTGGCGGACATGCCCGTCGTACGAGCGGAAGATTCGTCTATTCCGACCCCTGAGACGGTTGAAATCCCCACACCTGTCGACGTATCGAGGGTTGAGTCGGAAGGATACTTTGGGTCTTACTCTGAAGATTCTTTCAGCGATACCGTCGACGAGCATTTGCCCGCTTCGGCTTCGGCGCTCGCGGCGCGCAGCGTCCAATCTTCGGACGTCGCCATGTCACCGGACCCGGAAGCGAAAAGATTTGTGCGCCGGATCGAAGATGACCTCGAAGCGTTATCAGAGTCGGAGGGGTATAGTTCACGCATATTGAGCGTTGACGACGTGACGTTGGGTGCGCAAGTGTTGCGAGCGTGGAGATCCTCGTTGAGCCCAGGCAGCGACACGTCTGCGACGTCGCCAGAGACGCTGCAGCCAGCGGTTGATGGCACTCAATTGTTCGACGAAGACGAAGAGCCTATCGAGATTTCGCGCCTTGACATGTGGGATTCGAACATCGCCGTGCTCACTCCGGCGCAAGACGTCTCGTCTCCTCACCCGCAGCGAGCGCAGCGCGTGTTTTCGTTTATTAGCGACTCGGACGAGTTGGAGCAGGTCTTGGACGCAGTTACACCGTTGAGCGAGTCATCGGCGTTGGAGGCAAAAACAGAGCATGTAGAAGAGGAGAACGACGCGTTCGTCGAGTCGACATTTGAAGAACAGCGCGCACTCTCAGCACGAGCAGAGGAGTCCATGTCGTCGCCGCGAAAGCAAGTCGTCGTCGAACAGGGACAGACAATCGATGAAACGCCGAGCACTTCTGCTGCTGCCATCGATGTGCGCGAACAGACCGACGCGTTCGGTCTAGAGCTCGTTCGTTTACGAGAGGAGGTGACCAGAATGAGAGATGAGCAGACCAACATGTCCAAGGCGGCCATTGAGCGCGAAAGCGAGCTTCGACGTTCCTTTGAGGTTGAAAGACAGCGCATCATCGACTTGAGTAAGGCGGCGGCCGCGGCGCCAGAGCAGTTTAATGAAATTAGATTGCTCAGACAGGAGTTGGAGCTCGTGAAGCAAGCGCAAGAGTCACGCGTGAGCGATACTATCGAGCCGAAGGCTTCAGAACGCGAACTCGCCGAAATCGTAACGCTCAAGCGAGAGATCGAGCAACTGAAGAAGGCTCAAGAGACGCGAGCGAGCGATTCTAGCAAGGCGACCGCTCCAGAGCAAGCGACTGAAATCGCGCTCTTGAAGGAATCGCTCGATCGCATGAAGGAGACTTTCGAGAAGGAAAGGAGAGAGTTTGAAAAGTCACTCAAACAGTCGCTCGCGGCGGAGAGGATTGAGCTCGAACAAGAACTCAACAAGTCGATAGCGCTCGAACGAGGCGGGCTTGAAGAGCAACTTCATCAAGGCGACGAGTATTTAGGCAACGAAATACAACAGATTCAAGCCGAGCTGAGCGCTGTGAAGGCAAGCCAGGAAACCGCGTCGAAGCAACTCGTCGACGTTGGCGCGCTCTCAGTAGCGACGCCAGAGCCACCGCGGTTCGCCCTCGACACCGAAACGGATGTATCCATGGAATGGGACTTGTATCAACTCAAAGAAGAGTTGGATAGAGTCAAGACGGAGCAAACATCTGCGCTGCGACTGACAGCGAGCCGCGATGAAGAGCTACGCAAGTCTTTGTCAACCGAGAGGTTGGCTATCCAGGACGCCATCCGAGAAGAAGTGTCTCGCCACCTGGGGCAGATCGAGATGCAGAGCGTCAACGCGGCTCTCCAGGTGGATCTCAGGGCTTCTAGAGCGGAAAAATTATTAAGCGGCGCTGAAAAGATCATGGAGGAGACGGAGAGGAAATTGCAACAACGAGAGCGGCAACTCCTTGCCAACGCGGAAGGAGTCGTCGCCCGGGCTGAAGACAGACTGAAGAGACGCGAAACAGAGCTCAAAGCTTTGGCTGCGACGCCTCCGCCTCGGTCCCCATTCACTAATAGCACACCGTCGAGTAGCACGACAAACCTTCACGTCTTGGAGCAGGCGCGAGCGCGCCGTAGACTGCTCCACGAAGTGACGGATACTTTCAGTCTCGGGGATATTGTTTCCCAAGCGAGACAGTTAGCAGAAGATATTGAGTATAGCTTCGGACAATAATATTGTTTTGTTGATATTAGAAAGCGCTAGATCTAGTTTTCGTTCGCATCTACCTTCTTTTCACCCGTCATCTCGTTGAAAGCCTTCAAAAAGTCCTTAACGCTCACGCCCGTTCGTCCCACTTTGACGCTGTTTCTCCAATTTCTTTGCGTGCATCCCGCCGATTTTTCAAACACAGTCGGTGGCAACTCTTTGCCAAACAAAGGAGGCCCTTCCCGGTTCTTTTTATCTTGAGAGGTGACGACTATTTTAAAGCTCTTTTCTCCGTCTCGAAAGAAGAAATTACCCTTGAGGTGCTTGCACATGACTGGCACCGACGGACCGTCTGGGATGACGACGGATTTGCCTTTGCGAATTTCGACAGTCTTTCCCTCAACTTTTGGAGCCTCTGCCGCTTTTTCTTTGACGGGCACTTCACGCTTCGGCCTACGCTCTTGTTTTGCCGCTGGAGTCACGATGGGTGTCTTACTCTGCGCCATGTCTTTCGCCGGAGTGCTCTGCTTGGATGAATCGTTGCCAGACGCGGCAACGTTGATGCTAGACAAGATGCGGTTCAATCCGCCAACTCGGACAATTTTATCCAACTCTTTCTCCTCCTCTTTTGAATCCCTCGCGTTTACTTGTCGAGAACCAGCCTCGGGTGTTCGTTTAGACTTCGCACTGGAAGACGACGAAGAAGAACTCGACGACGACGAAGAACTTGACGAAGAAGAAGAACTTGACGAAGAAGAACTCGAAGATGAAGACGACGAAGAACTCGAAGATGAAGAGCTCGAAGACGATTTCGATCTCGTCGAACGATCTTTTTCTTCTTCATTCTTCTTTTCCGCTACCGCCTCGACGATGACTGGTGGTTTCGCATCCTTTTCTTTCGCGCTATCGCTCCCTTTTGGATGCACGTCCTCTACGGGCAGAGGCTTGGACGCGAGCTCTGGTTGTTTGTCGTCATCCGCCACCTTGCCGTCATCCTCCTTGGCGCTCCCCGCCGTGCCGTCGTCCGACCCGTCCCACTCGGGCACCTCGCCCTCGTATCCAATCTCCTTTAGCACCGCGTGCGCAATCATTCGCTCGACGGCGCCGAACCGATGGCTAGAGTGCGCCGGCACCGCCTTGAACCCGTGCGCCAACGATGTAGGAATTCGCTTGTGCTGACGATAGCCAGATCTATACACGCGCGCGATGAGCGTGGCGACGGCTAAGAACATTACCAAATCCTCATCAACCGCAGGTTTCATCTTTCTGATTCTATTCACCAAATCGTCAAACCACGCCGTACTCGTCTCCTCTTGTACCAATCCAATCTGCTGAACGACGTAATTTGTCGTCTCCGTCATGACGTCAAAGGAATCCATCTTGAGCTTTTCCAAAGCGGAGACGCACCCTCGGTGACTCTGCAAAGCCTTGACGAAAACGCTGTACGTCAACGCGCCATTCTTGGCGAGGAGAGACGCGACATCTTCTTGCGTCGTCTTACCGTCTTCTAATCGAGCAGCGACGGCTTCAACTTCCTCAACCATTTCCCACGGATCGGCTTCGGGAGTCGGTTCGTCAGCTTTTTTCTTCTTCGTCGGCGGTTCCTCTACCGCGGGCGTCGGTCTCTCGCGCTTCTTCCCAGCCTTTACATGGGTGCTGTCGTCATCGATAGCAACCGGAGGGTCCTCTGCCGTCGACTTCTTTGCCGCCGGGATCGTCGTCGTTATTCGAGTGTTAAACGCCCGAGGCGTCTCAATCGCCGCCGGCGTCGAACGTTCGACGCGACTCATATCCAACCGTTTTACCGCATCGTTCGTCGGCGTCCCGGCAGATAAGAACCCGCCAAACGTCCCCGCACTCCCAGGTGTCGTCCCCAAAACCGATCCGCCGCTCACCGCCGACACCGAAAGCAACGGAGACGTCGCCAACGCCGCCCGATTTCTCGCCGTCAACGATGCCGGCGACGCCAACGCGCGAAACGCCTCCATCTGCCCTCCATCCTCTGCCCACCTCTCACACGTCACCTGCGCCATGACATCCTCAAACCCCCCCGCAGCGAACGATGCGTCGTCACTCAACGGATACCACAACCCCACGTCCCCGGCGAATTTCCCGTATCCGTGCGTCTCACCAATCCTCACCGAGCCGTATTCCGGAAACGCGAGCTCGTGCGCTTTACGCGTCGCCGCTTTCAACTCATCCAACGTCGCCTCATCCCCGTTCGCCAGCGTCACGACGACCGACGTGCCACACGACGTCGCGACACGAACGACGCGTGGACGTCGGTTCGGCGTCGCCTCCGTCGACGTCGTCGGCGGTGCGTCGTCTCGTCCGCGCATGGACTGGATGGTTCGGTTCGGTTCGGTTCGGTCCGCCGCCAGGCAGCCAGAGCAACTTTTACGAACGAATCAGCACTGCGCCGCGCTCTCTTCCCCGTGAACGACGACGACGACGACGATGACGGTTCGTTTTATGCTATGATGCCCCCTCTTCTCCGTCGTCGACGTCCGTCGTCGTCGACTGAAGAGTCTAAAGCCGACGCTCGAGAGCTTTTGGACGCACGCGTTGAGTCTCAAAACTCAAAACTGGACACCATTGGGGCCGCGCGGGCGCCGGCGCCGCGGCGACGCGTTCGTTTGATGACTCGTGTGGTGATTGCGTGCGCTGTGTGGCTACTGTGACTACAACGATGACTATTATTGACTCTTCTTTTTCTCCGTCGATGGGGTGACGGGAAGCCGGGGTGGGAAGAAGGATGGGAGAAGCAACGCCGGGGCGAAGGCGAAGACGAGCACGTGCGGGGCGCATCGAAGCCAAAAGCGAGGCGACGCGACGGCGCGATGCCAGTCTCCGTGCCATCGCGTGGATGATGGTGGTGGTGGTGGACACGTGAATACGTCGGCACAGACGCGGTCAGTGAGGTTTCGGGTGGAATCGGCGGCGACGAGGGCGCCGCGAAGCGCTTTAATCGACGCCGGACGCTTCAGTCGAAGACAGACGAGGCCCATGTCGGGGTCTATGCGTCTCGCTAAAGTCCCGCGTGGGACATCATCGGTGACGACGTATCCATCACCGAGCCAATCATACCGTTTGGCGTACCCGAGGAGGTTGGTCTCGGCGCACGCGGAGGATATGAGCACTTTGGCGAACGCGAGCGACGTCTGCAGTTGGTTACGCAAACGCGAAACGAATCAGTCAGTCGACGCACTTTCGAGAGTGAAACCAAACGAAACGCACCTCGTACGGGATTTCGCGTTCGTCCCCCGTCGGCTCGTCCTTCTCAACCACCGTTTCGGCGAGTCGACGCGGTGATGTTCGAGCGACGTCGCGTGAAATGTCTCGCAAGATGCGTCGACAGAGCGAACACGAGAGACTCGGTGGTTTGGACACCGCCGACGACGACGCTAGCGACGACGAATACGCGTGTATGATGACGAGGAAGAGGGAGAGGAGCCAAGCGATGAAAAGAGCAACGCGCGACATGCGCGGCGCCGGTGCGATGGCGGTGGCGGCGGACAGTGAAGCAGTGAAGAGTGAAAACTCCCACTCGACGCGCGAGTTGGTTGGAACAATAGTACTCGCTACGAATGCTGTACGCATGACAATTCGCGGCTGATATCTAAAGCGCGGGTAAGACTATGCGCGAGACGCAATTTGTATTAATCATCGATCAACGTTCGCCCCTCAAGGGGTGTTTGACGAAGACACGCCGAGCGCTCGGCACACTTTTGCCGGCGCGTTGACGAAATTTCTTCCCGTCACGGCATTGAGGACGATGGTGTACACCATGTGCAGAATGAGCGTGTAGCTGAAAGAGTTGATGAGGATGAAAAACAGCGCGGTGGCCCACACCCATCCCATCGTCGGCGCGAACGTCGCACCGATGTTAGCGCAAAACTGATCTAGAAGCGAATACATTTGCGTCACCAACAGTTTCATGACGTTTTCTCTGTAGAGCAACGACGACACGGCGAGCGAACACATGATGCCCGCAGTGCGTGTGAGCGCGCTCACCGGCACAGTCATCGCCCATCCTTTTCCCGACAACCACAGCGAGCCGAGCGTGAACGCCAACGCGCCGTGAAGACACAAATAATTTACCGCTCTAAGCGGTCCGCTAATCAACAGCAGCAACAGCGTCGCTGTAAACATCGTCCTCGCCGCCGCCGCGGTACCCCATCTCGCCGCCGCAATCACCACCGGCAACGGGAACAACGCCCCAAAGTACGCGTCAAACCTAAACAGTGACGATAAGTGAAACGATAGCCCCGTCATCGCCGCGAGCATCGCCGCTTCCACAATCACACGCACCGGAAGTCCGCCGCCGCGCGAGTCGTCTCCGTCGTCGCTCGTCGACGCCTCCGCATCGCTTGAGCTCCGCTGCACCTCCTCCCCGCCATCTACGACCGCGATCGCCGCCGTCACCGCAACCTCTCTGCGTGTTATCCAATCTCTCACCTCCCGACGACGCGCGGGCGTCGCTGTTCTCTGCACCAACGCTCTACCAACACGCGAACATCGACGACTGGCCCCGCTGACCCCACGTCTTACGCCCGAAGACGACGACGACGACGACGTCGACGGGATTATCGAGGCCATGATCGCCCTGCTCCCGATGTGTGCGTTCCGCCCGTCGGCTTCTGACGCGCGTCGTCGTCGTGCTGGTAGTGCTGGTAGTGCTGGTAGTGCTGGTAGTGCTGGTAGTGCTGGGCGAGTCTCAGTTCTCATTCTCGTTGTTGAAAAGTCTCACTTTGGAAGAGCAAAGTGGAGCTCGCGACATGTGCATCGGTCTCTTTGCGACGCGTCGCCGAATAAGAACACACAGATGAGGTACGTCGAACGCGTCGAGCGCGAAAAATAGAATGCGTGGGTTTACGAAGCACTCGATGCATCGCTGTCGTCTCCGTCGACGTCGCGTGGGTGCGCGGCGAAACGGGAATGATCGGGGCGCTAGGGTTTTCGGCGCGCGTGCGTTCAGGGCGATGCGTCGAGACTGGCGACGGCGTGATGCGACGAGGGAAACGCGCGCGGTGCGGAGGATGGATTCATGGATTGTTTGATATTGATTTGAATCTCGTGACTGACGATAACCCGTCTACTCGTTTCCTTTACGCGCGCGCAGCAAGCTTAGCACCGATACCCTCAAGGAGGGCGTGGCTGACATCCTGAAGAAGTCGCAGGAAAAGCCGCGCAAGTTTGTCGAGACGGTTGAACTCCAAATTGGTCTCAAGAACTATGATCCGCAGAAGGATAAGCGTTTCAACGGTACCGTGAAGTTACCGTCCATCCCGCGCCCGAAGCTTAAGATGTGCATCCTTGGCGACGCCAAGCACTGCGAAGAAGCCACCGGCAACGGCATTGACTCCATGGACGTCGAAGCGCTCAAGAAGCTCAACAAGAACAAGAAGCTCATCAAGAAGCTTGCGAAGAAGTACCAACACTTCCTCGCCTCCGAGTCCGTCATTAAGCAAATTCCGCGTCTCTTGGGTCCGGGTTTGAACAAGGCCGGTAAGTTCCCGACGCTCGCCACCCACAACGAGCCGCTCGAGAACAAGATCAACGACGTCAAGTCCCAAGTCAAGTTCCAGCTTAAGAAGGTTCTTTGCTTGGCCGTCGCCGTTGGCCACGTCGAAATGACGGAACGTGAATTGTTCATGAACATTCAAATGGCTGTCAACTTCTTGGTTTCTTTGTTGAAGAAGAACTGGCAAAACGTCAAGTCTTTGTACATCAAGACCACGATGGGCTCCCCGTTCCGCCTCTACTAAGTGCCTCTTTTACTAAAGAAGCTTTGTAGCCATGCGATGAAGCATTACCCTCTGAAACTTTGATAGTTTTGGCGTACACCAAGTCACCGCAGCCGCAACTTAAGCCCCACTGGGACCATGCTCAGTGAAACGGCGCAGCTACGGTAGTCGTTGGTAGCCGCGAAAGCGGCGACGCTTGCTTCGTCTGTTGTTTAAGACGCGAAGAGAATATATACTAAAATCTAGTGTGTAATGACAACTGTCGACTCACGCTAAAAGAAACATTCAATCATCTACACGCCCGGAATACCCAACTCTTTCGCAAAGCCCCCCTGAATCGCCGCCGCGACGACTAACAGCACGCCTGAGTTCCACATGCTGTGAATGAGCATGGGCGTCAGTAAATTTCTCGTGCGCGCATAAGAGAAACCTAACACCATGCCGAGGACGACGAGCTCGACAAAGTCGCGAGGCGCCAAGTGCGCGCCGGCGAAGAGGACGCTGCTAAACAGTACGGCGCCGGGCGTCGGCAACCACTTTGTGAGAGACGCGAGGAGAAATCCGCGAAACACAACCTCCTCGAGAAGCGGAGCCAACACGCTCGTCACCGAAAGCAGCGCCAAAAACGTGCCGATGTCGTCGGATTGAATCAACGGCAACACACCATCGATCGTTCCCACTTGATCAGAGGCGGCATCGACAGCCATCTGACCTCCTTGCGCCTTTTCCGCCGCGTCCATGGCCAATCCGGTGACGGCGAGCGCGGCAAACGTCGCCCCGTACCCAATCAATCCGTACTTGGCCCACCCGCGCTCCGACTCGAACGGATCTCTGAAGTCTATCTTGAACCAATCCTTCCCTTCCTCTTTGATCGTCTCCATGTGCGGCGATACGAGCGTATACACCAATCCCAGGCTGGTAACTGTCTCAGCGACTTGCACCGCCAACAGATACTCTGTCTGCTCCGTCAGAGACATTTTCGCAGGATCCACCCCAGCTTGCGCCGCAAGAAGTGGAAACACGATCGCAGCGACGCCGACAAAAGAAACGCACCACCCAGCGAGTCCCAGCGCGACGGTCGCCCCACCCCACGGAACGTCCCAACCTTTTCTAAACGCATCCAAAAACTCCCCCTTCTCCTCATCCTCCGATACCGCCACAGACGACGATGACGCGCCAAAGCTCCGTTCCATCGCCACCGGAACCCGTTTCGGTGGTCCATCCACCCTCGCCCGCGCGCGTAAAGCCTCCATCGTCGCACGCGATGCCGGACGAAGCTTTTTCCTCTCTTCTTCATCAACATCATCATCATCCTTCGACGACAACGCGCGCGTCGAAATGCGACGATTTCGCCACGACGACGAGGACGTCACGACTCTTCGACGTTGGAGTTTCACCGTCGCGCGCGCGTTGCAGCACCCATTCGGTCGCGCGAGGATCGACGACGTCATCGTCAGTTCGCGTGCCGCGTGCGCGACTGACGACGTCACAAGTGAGAGGGCAGCGTTAACAACACGATGCCGCCTCTCACCGCACGTGTCGTCGTCGCGTCGACCTCGTCGTCGCCATCGACGCGCGCGAGAAGCGTAGTCGACCGCGCGCTGGGGTTCGCGTATCGGCGTTCAACGCGCGTCGACGCGACACCGTTGGACGCCACCGGTGGTGATCCTTACGAACTCACGCAGCTCGTGTCCGTCGCCGGAACCGTCGCCGCGCTCGGTGCCACCGCGCTCGCGCTCGGTGCGAGAGGCGAACCGAAACCGTGCGCGGCGTGTGCGGCGTCCGGGGGCGAACCGTGCGCGTTTTGCGACGCGACGGGACGAAGGACGACGCCGATACGTGTGAGTAAGAGTGACCGCGACAGCGACGGCGTCTTGGGACTCACGCGTAGGAACCCGTACGAGTGCACGGCGTGCAAAGGGGCGGGGATGATTTTGTGTCGCGCATGTAGAGGGTCGGGATACGTCGATTAGAGTGGGTGGGTGTGGGCCGGTGGGTTTGAGTTGTTGTCAATGAACGAAATTTGTGTTAGAACGAACTGTCCTGTCCTTTAGCCTCACTCGACGTCGCGCGTTTTTATTCGACGCGCGATGCGTTGGGTCGCGTGCAGAGGCGACGCCGGTGACGCGCCACCGAGCGCGAGGTTTGGACACACCGCAACGTCCATCTCCCGCGGAAGATACGTCGTCGTTTTCGGTGGTTTGGACAAGTCAAGTGGAAACGCTCGAGGAGCGCTCGATGACGTCGTCGTGCTCGATGTCGCGCACGACGCGTGGTTTCGACCGGATATTACTGGCGCGCGACCGAGTGGACGGGCGTTTCACAGCGCGTGCGCGACGTCGGAAGCGGAGATTCTCGTGTCGTGTGGACGAGATGGGAGAAGGCAATTCGGCGATTCGTGGACGCTCGACGCCGACTCGTGGACGTGGCGAGAACTTTCAAACGCAAAGACGACGCCGAGGGATTTCGCGTCGATGATGAGCGTCGGGGATGGGTGTATCGTTGCGTTCGGTGGGTTTGATGGGAAAGGGTGGATGTCAAACGTGGAGATTTTGCGAGGGACGTCGAGCAAGGAAGCGACATGGACTACGATTGACGTCGCGCCGGCGAGACTCGAAGCGATCGATGCGGTAACATCTGGAGGGAAGACGGCGCCCGAGCCTCGCAGTGGATCGGCGATGGTGAGGTATGGGGACAATCTGTTGATTTACGGCGGTCAAGGGGCGAACGGGGCGGCGTTCAACGATACGTGGTGTTTGAAAAGAGAGCCAAACGGCGGTTGGCGTTGGGTGAAACTCGTCTTGAGAGGAAGCCCGCCAAGTGCGCGCGCTGGACACGCCATGTCGATCGTCGCGATGGGAAGAGGGATTGGGCCGTACGTCATCATGAGCGGTGGCGTCGGAGACGATGGTTGGCTAGTGAAGGAACGCGTGTATTTCGACGATGCGCACTTTTTGGATGGCGAAAACGCTAAGTGGCAACGACTCGAGTTCGCGGGCGATGGCAACGGGCCGAGTTCGCGGGCGTATCACACCTTGACCCAAGTGAGTGAAAATAAGTGTCTGTGCTTCGGCGGATTTAACGGCTCGAACGCGTGTAACGACGCGTGGTGGCTCGTCGTAGACGACATGGAGTACGCAGACATTTCGTCAGAGGCACTGGCGTCGCCAAGGGCACTCGTGAGCGCCCTCAGGGATCGATTGCCGATAAACGTCGCCCCGGACGTGTTCGATGGTAATCCATCGGCGTTTCGCGCGCATATTGCGGCGTGTGATGTCGAAGACGTACGCCTCGGAGATGTGTCAAAGCTTCTTCATGAGTACGCCAACGCGACTGCGACGCTCGGGTTGCCCGAGCAAAGGGGAGAGGACGAACGCGGCAGATTTAGACACTCCGATCCGGCGAGCATCAAACTCAGTGATTTAGGCAAAGCTCTGACGGAACTTCAAGGGGCTTACATAGCCAACGCATAAAGTCGTTGTAAAATTACAATTCATCGATATCAATCGCACCGTCTACGAGGTATGAAAAATCGCCGTCAGTACACGTCGCGCGCGAAATAAAAATAGAGGCGACAGCGCCCGATTGGTTTGCTCAGACAAATGCCTCATTTATCGATCATGTGCTGTCGAAACAGCGCTTGCAATCGCGAAGACCGCGACGGCGCAAGCGATCAGATTCGTCATCTAATATTTTCGTCTTCATCGC